>Ga0164290_1000640_pt1 | contig 98298 bp, 83 predicted proteins | sample Micstemetagenome_FD_108782 | JGI IMG/M metagenome (GOLD analysis project Ga0164290, IMG submission 108782) | Contaminated culture microbial community from soil near Moab, Utah, USA - Microcoleus steenstrupii SON62 (Illumina Assembly) | ecosystem: Environmental > Terrestrial > Soil > Soil crust...
AAGATGCCATTGCCCCGTCTGTGTATTTCAGCGCCTGGATAGTAGGTGGTATTGTAGCGCTTTGCGGGGCCCTCACCTATGCAGAGATCGGCAGCCGCTACCCTGTTACGGGTGGTTACTACAAAGTTTTTGCAAGGGCTTATCATCCCAGTATTGCCTTTGCCATTAATTGCCTGATACTCGTAAGCAATGCTGCCAGCCTGAGTGGTGTGGCCTTGATCGGCAGTGGCTATTTGCTACGGTTATTTCCCGGCAACTTTACTGACATAGACAATGCCCTGGTCAGCACGGCTGCCATCATTGCTTTTTATGTTATCAACCTGATGGGCCTGCGAATGAGTTCCCGAACACAAAATGTGCTGATGACCATCAAGATCAGTATGGTGATCGTATTGATCGCCGCACTTTTTTTCCCTTCTCAATACGCAGAGCAGTCACCGGCATCATCAAATTTTCCAATTGAGCCATCTTCAAATTGGCCTGCCTGGATCAAAAGCCTCGGCATCAGCCTGATCGCTGTTTCATTTACCTATGGCGGCTACCAGCAAACCATCAATTTTGGCAATGAAGTGGAACGTCCTGCTAAAAATATTCCGAAAGGGATCTTTATTGGTATCGGTATTATTATAATTCTCTATTTACTGGTCAACCTCAGTTATTACAAACTCATAGGTTTTGAACAAATGAAAGGCGAAAAAGAAATCGCTTATGTAGTGATGCATAAAATTTCGGGAACCACCGGCGCTACGGTTTTTTCGGCCTTTCTTTTCCTGGGTGTGCTGGCCTATGTGAACGGTTTACTCATGAGCAACCCAAGAGTGATGTATGCCATGGGTGATGACGGAAGCCTTCCAAAGCTGTTTGCACAGCAAAATAAGAAAAGCCAGGTACTTACTTTTTCGCTTACTGTATTTGCTATTATCTGTATCATCATTTTGTACTTTTCGCAACAGTTTGAAAAGATACTTACCTTCTCCATTTTTTTAGATTGCTTTGGAATGGTGCTGAGCAGTGGTACTATTTTCTGGTTTAGAAAAAAAACAAGGGAACTGGATGGAACCGGTATTTATAAAATGAAATGGTTTCCGATAATGCCTTTGATTTTTATGGCGGCTTATTTATTTGTAGGGATCAGCATTGCCATTGCTGATCCGCAGGCAGCGATTACCGGGTTGATATTGATGGCGGTGTTCACAATTCTTTATTTTGCATTTCACACAAAAAAGTCTTTATAGCATGTTGCAGAAACTTCGTACAATTATTTATCATGTAAATGATTTAGGTAAAGCCAAAGAATGGTATTCAAAACTAACTGGCTTACAACCCTATTTTGATGAGCCTTTCTATGTTGGTTTTGATATCGATGGTTTTGAACTGGGCCTTGATCCGGATATGTCGGGTATTAAAGACGGCAACCATACAGTTTGCTACTGGTCTGTAGAAGACATACGGGCTGCGGTTGAAAAAGCCGTTGGTTTAAATGCAGTGGTTGTTTCCCCTGTTACCAATGTTGGTGGAACTACCGAAGTGGCGGTGGTGGAAGATCCGTTTGGTACTCATATTGGCTTTATTTGTGGCGCATAATTTTATACTATGGACATTTCTTACATCATCAACGAGCTGGCAGAAGACAGGGAACAATACTTTAATGCAGTGGCGCCGCCCATTATGCAGACAAGCAATTTTGCATTTAAAAAAGTGGATGAACTGCGGAATGCTTTTGCAGACGAGTACGGATCTTTATTATACAGCCGCGGCAATAACCCCACCATTGACATACTCAGAAAAAAATTAGCGGCCCTGGATGGTGCTGAAGACTGCCTTGTATTCAACAGTGGAGCCGCGGCCATTTTTGCAGCAGTTTTTGCTAATGTAAAAAGCGGCGATCATATTGTAAGTGTGAAACATCCGTATACCTGGGCAAAAAAAATGTTCAATGTGATATTGCCCAGATTCGGCGTAACCACTACTTATGTAGATGGAACAAATATTGAAAATTTTGAAAGAGCCGTTTTACCCAATACCCGGGTGATCTATTTAGAAACACCTAACAGTTGGGACTATGCGATACAGGATCTGAAAGCGATTGCAGATCTAGCCAAAGCAGAAAACATCATTACCATCTGTGATAACAGTTATTGCACCCCCATCTATCAACGGCCAGTAGAGCTGGGAATTGACATGAGTTTACAATCTGCTACCAAATATATCGGTGGACATAGTGATGTGGTGGCTGGTGTACTATGCGGCACTAAAGAAATGATGGCCAAAATATTCAACAGTGAGTATTTGAATATTGGCAGTGGCATTTCACCTTTCAGCGCATGGTTACTGATTCGTGGATTAAGAACCTTACCCATGCGTTTGGAACACATTACCAAAACAACCTGGAAGGTGCTGGAGTTCTTACAACAACACCCCAAAGTGGAAGAAGTGTTATTTCCGTTTGATGAAAACTTTCCTCAATACGAACTGGCCAAACAACAAATGAGTGGAGCCTGTGGGCTTTTAAATTTCTGTATTAGAGCAAAAAGTATTGACGAGGTAGAGAGGTTTTGCGAAAGCCTCCAGCATATAATGATAGCAGTAAGTTGGGGTGGTTATGAAAGCTTGATCATACCTAAGTGTGCCGGCATTAAAAAGGAACAATTTAATCCGAACAATAAAGATCATCGGATGATCAGATTGTATGTAGGACTTGAGGAAGCTGATTATTTAATAAACGATTTGAGTTTTGCATTAAAAAAAATGATAATTTCAACTATGTAAAAAATTAATGCCTATTAAACTATTTAACTAACAATGAAAATATTTATTTCTTGGTCAGGTGAGACGTCACGTCGATTAGCCCTTTCCATTAAGAATAATATTCTGAATTATCCTGGAATTACAACTTTTATATCGTCCGAGGACATAAATTCAGGTACTCTTTGGTTCAATAAAGTCACTGCATCATTAAATGAAATGAACGAGGCACTTGTCGTATTAACGCCTTCCTCCTATGCAAGACCTTGGTTAAACTTTGAAGCTGGCTATATTTTCGGAAAGCTAAATAAACTTTCTATTATCGTAATATCACAAGATGAAGCATTTGCTGTTTCCGGTCCTTTTTCACCATTCCAGGTGAGAAATGGTAGATCAAGAACTGATATCATTAAACTCTTATCTGACATTACAAAAGACAAGGGAGAATCAATTGAAAAATGGGTTGATATTCACTTCAAAAAATGGAAGGAGGAGGTAGAAAATATCTTTGCTAATGAAAGTGCTCTAGATAAAAATATCTCCAAGCTATATAATTTATTTAATCTCAACTCAGCCAAAATTACTGACAATAAAGTTTACTCTTCAATTGTCAATAAATACCTGGCAGAAACCACATTCACTATATCAGAGTTAGAGACAAAATTTGAAATACTGGCTGAAAACTATCCCTACTATATTCTTGATCTCCAGAAAAAACTAAAAGTAAAGACTAAATCAATTGCATTACGTAATCATTTTGAAATATTTTGGAATACCCCATTAGGAGGAGAAATTCGGGAGTCAGTCTCCGAAATGAGTCAACGGATCTTCGTATATCATGCTGAACAGGAACTTGAGAATGATTTCTATACCCTAATGCTTCATGCAAAAGAGTATTCTATTTTTATATTATCATATGAGAATTTAAAAAATTATCACCCCGCATTTGTTAAAGACTTTGCGATAATAAGTTCAAACGAAAAAAAAGTTTATGCAGAGTATAATTTGTTTTCTGAAGTTAAAACAATTAAATTTATAACAAACGATGCCATAACAAAACAACATGAAGACGAATTTGACGAAATAGCTAATAAGGCAATTCCTTTCAACAGTGAGAATAATATGGCAGGGATTGAAGAAATTAAACGCCAAGTTTTTGGCAATTTAACCGATAAAATCAGGTTGAGTATGTCGAATTATGATAGGAAAACAATTGAAATGTCAAAGTATATAAAAATTCATGACTATGACATACATGAAGAGGAGCATGCATATTATATTGAGATGCTCGAATTAATGATTTCTAAAATTGACACATCGAAACCCATAAGAATTTTAGAATTAGGAGCTGGCACGGGTCTTTTAACGAAAAGATTAGAGAAACTTCCAAACACCAATATTGTTGCAATCGAATATGACTGGGCATGTTTCAAAAGACTTCAACATAATTTTAGTCATTCTAGTAATATTGAGCTACATCATGAGGATAGTAGGATTTTTAATCCTGCTGGCAAATTCGATGTAGTGATCTCGTCCTTTTCAGATCATCATATTAAGCCAAAAGATAAGTTTTTATATTTTAGAAATGTTATCAATAACATGAAAGAAGAAGCCCTATTTATTGTTGGCGATGAATTTATCAGAAGTTATAGCGAATCCGATAAAGATGACTATATATTGGCACTAACCGAATATCATCACCATATTATCTCAATTGCCGAAGAAAAAGGTCAAACAATTCTTGCATCTTTAGAAAGAGAATCTTTAAGATCAGGTATAGAAGAGCTAGGTGATTTTAAAGTATCAACTGAAGTATATGAAAAATATTTGAAACAGGTTAGATTCAAATTTACAAAAGAGTTAATCGGCCCAAAAGAAATACTAAATATCGGAGGGGTATATGTTTATACAATTAAAAAATAATCTGATTTGGCATTTTCAAATTCCGTATTTATTTACCTATTTCGAATTTGCATTAATTCCTGACTTTCAAATTTTCTAAAATTCCGGAAGCAGTCAGTATGTAGTAGCGCAATTCTCTTGTACAATTAAGTTCCCGGGCTTATCAAAGTCTTGATATCATATTCGTATTAAGTTTTGAAAACCTCGGAAGTCTGATTCAAAATACGCTTATCCAAAAAGACATCTTTCAACCTGCTTCATATCCAGCCTCTTTTCCTCATGCACTTTTATAAATATTTCCCTAGTCCCAAACCGATCTAAAACTTCATTTAGCTTTACATGAGTATTTCCAGTACCAACAATCGCATTATACGAACTGTATTTATAATCCATATAATTACAACATACTTTAGCTTGAATTGGATTAGCATGGATATATTGAATTACAGACGTGAAATAGCTGTTATCAATTATTTCCTTCTTCTTAAACTTTGACTGAAACAAACTGCCTGTTCTTCCGTATGCTTTATTAATTCCCTTTGCATAAGAAATAAAGAAGTCTTTGAAGGCTTTTTCTAATGGTGTAAACTTTTTGCTGTCTCTATCTACATAAACTTCCGAAGTCTTGAAGACTTCGGAAGTTTGGTCAATCTCTTTTATTCTTACAAGAAAATGAAAGTGATTAGGTATAAGACAATATGCATAAACAACGACAAAGTGTGAAAGATATTTATCAAACAGCTTTAAGAAATACTGATAATTCCTTTCCTCGAAAAAGATGTCCTGTTTGTTGTTGCCCCTGTTGTAGATGTGATAAAAATTTCCAGGTTGCATAAATGGTGTTTTAAGGAGTATGACCCTTAAAATTAAAGCCTTTTGCCAAGACTTCCGAAGTTTTGAAAACTTCGGAAGTCTGTCCGGCGTATTAAGCCAGCTCTTTCCGCTCCTCCTCTACAAACCCGTGCATCTTTTTCAAAAACGCATACAGGTCACTCATCGTTTCCACACTTTGCACTTCCAAAATGCCGTGCTTGCCCACCTGTTTCAATTTTGCTTTATTGGTGGCCTTCTGTAAAAACAGCAGGATCAAATTAAACGTCTCACTCTGGAAATAAGGAGAATCAGGATTGCTGACAAAAAAACATTTGAGCACTTCATTTTTTAGGAATAGCTTTTCAAATCCTAAGGCAACAGCTGTCTTACGGGTACGGACAGTGGTAAACAGATCTTCTACCTGCGGTGGTATGGGACCAAAGCGGTCCTGCATTTCTGTATGAAATTCTTCCAGCTCTCTTTCGTTGGCACTATTGTCTAAACGGGTATATAGCGTTAATCTTTCCGTAATGCTTTCCACATAACTGTCCGGAATCAGGATCTCCAGATCGGTATCAATACTGCAGTCGCTTACAAAATCATCCTGCTGTTGTATCTCTTCTTTAAACAACTCCCGGAACTGCGAACGTTTTAATTCTTTCACTGCTTCATCCAGAATTTTCTGGTACATCTCAAACCCGATCTCTGCAATAAAGCCACTCTGTTCACCTCCCAATAAATTTCCTGCGCCACGTATGTCAAGGTCTCTCATGGCTATTTGGAAACCGCTGCCAAGATCACTGTACTGTTCTAAAGTAGATAACCGCTTGCGGCTGTCTGGTGGCAGTGTACTCATGGGCGGCGCCAGTAAATAACAAAATGCTTTTTTATTGCTTCGCCCTACCCTTCCTCTTAATTGGTGCAGGTCGCTCAACCCAAACTGGTGTGCATTGTTTACAATAATGGTATTTACGTTAGGAATATCCACGCCGCTCTCCACAATATTGGTACATACCAGCACATCATATTTTTTATCCATGAAATCCAGGATGGTATCTTCCAGCTGGTCACCATCCATTTGGCCATGTGCAAATGCAATAGACAGATCTGGACATAAACCCTGGATCAGTCCTTTCATTTCACTCAGCCCATTTACCCTGTTATGAATAAAAAAGACCTGCCCGCCTCTTTCTGTTTCATAGTAAATGGTATCCCGGATAATGTCTTCGTTAAACACCATCACTTCCGTTTGAATTGGTTGCCTGTTGGGCGGTGGCGTATTAATAATACTCAGGTCTCTTGCGCCCATCAAACTGAACTGCAAGGTTCTTGGTATAGGGGTAGCTGTGAGCGTTAGTGAGTCAACCGTAGTGCGGAGCAGCTTTAATTTCTCTTTTGCCGCCACACCAAATTTCTGTTCCTCGTCAATGATCATCACACCCAGGTCTTTAAACTTCATGTCCTTGCTGAGTATGGCATGCGTACCAATGATGATATCGATCTTTCCCTCTTCGAGCTTCTTCAGTGTTTCTTTTCTTTCCTTGGCTGACTTAAAGCGGTTGATAAAATCAACCGTCACAGGAAAATCCTTCAACCGGTCGCTGAACGTTTTATAATGCTGGTAAGCCAAAATAGTCGTTGGCACCAGCACGGCAGCCTGTTTATTATCACAGCAGGTTTTAAATGCTGCCCGTATGGCTACTTCAGTTTTCCCAAAGCCCACATCACCACATACCAGCCGGTCCATTGGTTGTGGTTTCTGCATGTCTTTTTTTACATCCTCGCTGGCTTTTGCCTGGTCGGGTGTGTCTTCATAAATAAAACTTGCTTCCAGTTCGGTCTGCATATAATTATCCGGCGAATGCGCAAAACCTTCCTGGCTTTTTCGCTGTGCATATAATTTGATCAGATCCGTAGCGATATCCTTTACCTGCTTCTTGGTTTTTTCTTTTAGCTTGCTCCATACATCGCTGCCCAGTTTGTTCATCTTGGGCACACTGCCTTCCTTACCACTGTACTTGCTTATTTTATGCAGTGAGGAAATATTTACATACAGCAGGTCGCCATCTTTATACTGTATCCGCACCGCTTCCTGCATCTTGCCATTTGCCTCTATCTTTTGCAGACCACTATATACTCCTACACCATGATCAATATGCGTAACATAATCTCCCGGCTGTAATTCCCTCAGGGTTTTTAACGTAAGCGCTTTGTTCTTATTAAAAGCCTGTTTTACCTTATACTTATGATAACGCTGAAATATCTGGTGGTCGGTATAACAAACGCATTTCAAATCATCATCTATAAACCCTTCATGTATAGAAGTAGGGATAGGGATCACCTGCACTTCTGCTTTCAGATCAATAAAAATACTGTGCAGCCTTTCTAATTGTTTTGGATTTTCGGCAAAAAGATAAATATTGTAATGCTTTGCTTCGTACTCTTTTAGATTTTTGATCAGCAGATCGAATTGCCTGTTAAATGCAGGTTGTTCTTTTGTTGCAAACTGAATGGTTTCCTGCTTTCCATCCTGGAAGTATGCTTTTTTGCCAAACTCGATGATATGCCGTTGCTGGATCTGTTGCTCTATTTCTTCCGCTGTTACAAAATCAGCTGCTGTTACCTCTTACTTTTCTGTGAGGTCAGCCTCTTCTTCATTTACAGCAGCCGAATGATAGCTTCCGCTTTTTACCACTTCTAAAAACAACTCCAGATCTTCTTCCTGCTGTTGAATTTTTCCTTTGATAAACTCCCAGTCTTCACTCCACACAACGGTATTCTCCGGCAAAAAGTCAAACAAGGAAACCCTTTCCCCTGTTTCAAATTGCGTTTCTACATTGGGAATGATATTTACCTGCAGCAGCTTTCTTTCACTCAACTGTGTTTCGGGGTCAAATATCCGGATGCTGTCCACATCATTGCCAAACAATTCGATCCGGTAGGGCTTTTCATTTCCATAGGAATAAATATCGAGTATACCTCCCCGTACTGCAAACTGCCCAGGCTCGTACACAAAATCTGTTCTTACAAATCCATTGTTCACAAATTTTTCCAGGATGCCGTTCACATCAATTGTTTCTGCCTGTTTGATGGAGATGATATTCTCAGATAAGCTTTTTGAGAGTACTACTTTTTCAAACAGTGCTTCCGGATAGGTGACAAATATTTTTTTGTTGACGGTAAAATTCTGGTTGCTGGCGATCTTTGTGAGCGCTTCCGTTCGCAGCATCACGTGGCTGCTGTTGAGCAGCCGGTAATTCTTTTTATTTTTAAAAGAAGAGGGGAAATAAAAAACATCCAGTGCACCGGTAATATTTTCTAATGTGTTGTGAAAATATGCCGCTTCCTCCGCATCTCTCAAAATGATCACATGATTGATCTGTGCTGCTTTGGGATGGCTAAAAACAGCCTCTACCACAAAAGCCGGGGCGCTTCCATAAAGGCCAGCCAGGTGTAGGAATTGCGTGGAAGACAATAGTAACCTGTCCGCTATTTGAAAACAGCGGGGGTTATCTGCGTACTCCTTCTTCAACACTTCCAGATTCATTTGCGGCGCAAAGATAGCTGCTTAACCGTACAACACAACCACAAAGACAAAATCAGCGTTCATTTTACAGGCTTAACAAACGCCCTTTTTGACCATAAAATGCACTATTTTCGGGGCTTCCACCTTTAACAGTTACCGCTGATGAATCTATTTTACAAAGTTGTATTGATTGCTTTTTTGGGGTTGTACCAATGCCATTCTTTTGCACAAACAAATGAATGGCCGGTGCGTTTTGCCAACGGCCATTTTATTACGGGCAATAATATCGAAAAACAACGCTTCACAACATCAGATATCAGCTCTTCGCTCTTTGGAGACCAGTATTTTGTACTGGTACAATTCAGCGTACTCCCTTCAAAAGAATCACAGGAAAAATTAAAAATGGCGGGCCTGGCTTTGCACAGTTACCTGCCGGATCATACCTACCTGGCGGCTATTAAAAAAAGTTTTGATTTTGCAACTGCCAAAAATCACCAGATCGTCTCTATCAATGAAGTGCCCGCTTTTTATAAGATCAATAAATCAGTTTTCAACTATAGTGCTCCTGCAAATAAAGAGTTGGAGCAGGCCATTGCTGTCAGCTATTTTGAACAGGCGGATAAAAACAGGGTACTGGCTTCTTTAAGACAAAAAGGTGCAACCATCATTACCGAAAAATTTGCAGCGGGCCATCTTATCCTGGTTCAATTCAACAGATTCATTGTTGATTCCATCGCTGCACTGCCATTTGTTACAAGTGTTGAATTGCAGGTAATAAAAGACCAGCCGGTAAATTACGACAGTCGGGGTGCCCATGCCGTGAGTGGTTTAAACGCCTGGGGCGGCAAAAACCTGAACGGCAAAGGGGTAACCATTGGCATTGGTGACAATGCAGATATTTCCACCCACCTCGATTTTACCGGCAGGCTCATCAACCGTACCCCTAACACCGCCAGTTATCATGGTACACATGTTGCAGGTACAGCAGCCGGCGGCGGCCTTATCAACCCAAAGCACCGGGGCATGGCTTCCAAAGCCACCATCGTAAACCAGAGTTTTAGTGACGTGATCGTATATGCGCCTTCCTATGTGGCCGACTATGATATGATCGCCACCAACAACTCTTACCACTCAGCGCCCTTTGGCTGCCCCGGCGAACGGGAATATAACGGGCTGAGTAGTTATGGTGACGCACAAATGATGGACTATACTGAACTGCAGCATGTATTTGCATCGGGCAATGATGGCGGTACTACCTGTGCCCCCTACCCTGCGTCTTTCGGCACCATCAAATCCGGGTGGCAGTGTGGCAAAAACATTTTAACAGTGGGTGCATTGAATGTAGCCAATAACAGTATCGCTTCTTACAGCGGACGTGGACCTACAGCAGACGGAAGGATAAAACCTGAGATAACAGCAGATGGATTTGCAGTACTCTCCACCACCCCTGCTAATGGATACGATCTTAACTATGGAACCAGTATGGCGGCGCCGGGCGTAACAGGTGCATTGGCCTTGATGTATGAAAGATACCGGCAAACACATGCAGGTAACAATCCGCAAAGTGCTTTGATGAAAGCCATTGCCTGCAACACGGCAGAAGACCTGGGCAATGCGGGACCTGACTTTACTTTTGGGTTTGGTATGATGAATACCAGGCGTGCAGTGGAAGCGATTGACAGTAACCGTTACTTTGCCGGCACCATTGCCAATGGCGCTAATGCTACCCATAATTTTACCGTTCCTGCCAATACCCGCCGGTTAAAAGTAATGCTGTACTGGAATGATCCGGCAGCAGCGAACAATGCAGCCACTACCTTGGTAAATGATATTGATATGGTCCTGATTGAACCTTCATTGACCTTACACAGGCCATTAACCCTAAATACCAACCCTGCAAGTGTAAACAGTATTGCAACAGAAGCACCTGATCATGTAAATAACGTGGAACAGGCGGTGATAGAAAATCCGGCTCCCGGTATTTATTCGGCTGCGTTGAATGGTTATACGATTCCTTCTGGCACACAGGATTATGTGGTAACCTATGAAATAATTAAAAATGGGGTAACTGTTGAATATCCTTACGGTGGTGAAACCTGGGTACCCGGTGAAACTGAAGTGATCCGCTGGAGTGCTTTTGGAAGTGAATCGAATAGTTTTACCATTGAATACTCCACCAATAACGGCAGCAACTGGACGGTGATTGACAATAATGTTGCAGCTACGGCAAGATTATATAACTGGGTGGTGCCTGCTGTTGCATCGAACAATGCTTTGATAAGGATTAGCCGGAACAACACTTTGCTAAGCGGTGAGAGCAGTTTTGGTTTCAGCATTTTGGGGCAGCCGGCAGTAACGGTTACGAATGCCTGCGAAGGAGCTGTAATTCTTGACTGGGGAATTATTACAGGGGCGGATAGTTATGATGTATATCAATTATCCGGCGACAGTATGAAAGTGATTGGAAATAGTCTTACCAGCAATTACCTCGTAGCCGGACTCAACAAAAACCAGACCTACTGGTTTGCTGTTGCTGCAAAGATCAATAGCATTGCCGGCAGACGTTCCATCGCTGTATCTGCACGACCCAATAATGGGCAATTCTGCAATCTTACTCCGTTTAATGATGACCTCAAAATAGATTCTATTCTTGAACCGGTAAATGCCCGGCAGTTTTTTGCCAATGCAGCCAATGCCACCAGGCCGGTAAAGGTTACAATCAAAAATATCAGTGCTGTTGCAGTAACGGGGCCCTATACCGTATCCTATGATTACGGTGGGGCAGTTATTACCGAAACCGTCAATAATACCATCAGCCCTGGTGCTTCTCTTACTTACACATTTAACGGAATGTACCCGGTACCACCTGCAGGCTATCAATATAATTTTAAAGCCTGGGTAACCAAAACAAGTGATCTCAATCATTTGAACGATACCGCATACAAAACAGTAAAGTACATTAACAACGATCCCATTGCCAATCTGCCCCTCACAGAAACTTTTGAAACCACCCTTAACAGCACTGAATTTAAAAAGGGTGAAATGGCTGTGGGCGGCAATAAGTATCTTGACTTTGGTGCCAGCAGCACAAGAGGCCGTGCAAGAAGTTTTGTAAACACCGGTTTTTCACATACCGGCACCAACGCTCTTACGCTTGACCAGGCTCCATTCAGCAGCAACTCCAATACAGACAGCGCTACCTTTAATTACAACTTATCGCTTTTTACCGGCAAACAAATACGTTTTGAGTTTTTTTACAAGAATCATGGACAGGCCGATGCACCGGGCAACAAAGTATGGATCAGGGGAAGTGAAAACAATAACTGGGTGCAGGCCTATGACCTGTTTGCTAACCAGCCCGCCCTGGGAGAATGGAAAAGAGGGATCATTAATGTGAATGAAGTGCTGGAAAATACAAGCCCAGCACAAACCTTGTCGGCTACATTCCAGGTAAAAATAGGGCAGGAAGGCTTTAATTCTGCTAACAGCCCTGAGCCCATTGTGGATGCCGATGATGGCTATACGTTTGATGACCTGTTACTGGCAGAAGCCATCAATGATATTGGGGTGCTGGCGATCAATACCCCGGATAAAACAGGCTGTGGTTTGTCATCGAATGAACCCATCAGTATTAAAATAAAAAACTATCAGAATACCGTATTAACGAATGTGCAGGTGAGTTACAGGATCAATAACGGAACAGTTGTTACGGAAACCATTCCTTCCATTGCAGCTAATAATGATACCGATTATGTATTTGTACAAAGGGCCAATTTTTCGGCCTTTACTGATTACAAACTGGATGTATGGGCAAAATTCAACAACGATAACTATGCATCCAACGACAGTATGTTATCGTATACTTTCCATGGAAGCCCTATCATTACGAGCTATCCTTATTACCAGGATTTTGAAACCAACAACGGCAATTTTTATACTTATGGCACCAATGGCACCTGGCAGTGGGGTGCTCCATCTAAATCACTCATCAATAAAGCTGCCAATGGAAATAATGCGTGGACAACCAACCTCAATGGCAACTACTCAGATTACGAAACCTCTTATCTCGTAACGCCGTGCTTTGATCTGTCTGGTTTAACCAACCCGGTGCTTTCCTTCAGTCATATTTACGAAGTAGAGCAGGATTATGATTATGCCTGGGTGGAATACAGCACTGATGGAAAGGTATGGACCAAATTAGGAAATATTGGCGAGGGTACTAACTGGTACGAAGACCCGAATACCAACAGCTGGAATTTTACAGATGACAGGTGGCATGTGGCGAGCATGGGCATACCGCTGACGAATACCATTGTACGCTTCCGTTTTGTGATGAGCAGCGATGCTGGTGTTACTGAAGAAGGCATTGGCATTGACGATGTAAGGATACATGAAAGATCCGTGATAGCGGATGTAGTGCCATCGTCTGCTATTTCCACCAATGTATCCGGCAGCAACTGGGTGTCGTTTGATCCGGGTGATTCAGTGCTGATTCAAATAAATGCCAACGGTCAGAATCTTGGCTCTGTAACGGTTGAACCTTACCTCCATGTAAACGGGGTAAGAAACAGTAATAACCAGTATTATGCCAACAGGAGTTATGTGATCAGGAGCAGTAATAGTTTTGCCGGCAACGTGGGTATCCGGTTATATTTTACGGATGAAGAAGCCAGGGCACTTGTATCAGCCACCGGCTGCCAAACGTGTGGCATTCCCTATGATCCTTACGAACTGGGCGTAACCAAATACACCGGCCAGTTTGCAGAAGAGAACGGCACGCTGGAAGATAATTTTACCAATTACCAGTTTATCACGCCTGCCAATACACTGATCGCCCCGCATGGCAATGGTTACTATGCTGAATTTACCGTAAACAGTTTTAGCGAATTCTGGCTGAGCAAAGACAATATTGCACCGTTGTACCAGGTATGCCAGGGCAGCAGCAGTGTTACTTTTACGGCATCGCCCGGCGGCAGTACCTACCAGTGGCAGGTAGATACCGGCAGTGGGTACACGAATATTTCCAATGGTGTAAATTATGCTGGTGCCACTACCGCCACGCTGCAGTTGAACAACGCCAGCACTTCTTTTACCGGTTATAAATACAGGGCAGTAGTAAATGGCACTAACGGAAAGGAATACACCCTTCGGTTTAAAAATGTATGGACCGGCGCTGTAAGCACCAACTGGTTTACTGCGGGTAACTGGAGTTGTGGTATTGTGCCGGATCAATATACAGATGTGGTGATCCCTTCCGGCGCCCAGCGATATCCGGTATTGACGGCTAACACCGTGATCAGGAGTTTAAAAATGCTGAAGGATGCACCGGTGATCGTTGATACAGGGGTGAAGCTGGATGTGAGCGGGAGGTAATTCAATACACGCAACTATAACCCTTTTGCTTCATTTATGAAACTGAATATTTCATTGTTTTCTACTTTGCTTTTTTATAGTTCTATGCTGTGGAGCCAGAGCTTTGAGCATCAAAGAGAAGCTATTGCAAGTAATGGTATAGCTCAAAAAAAAACAATATCCTGCTTATACACGGATGGCAAACAAACGGACAGCTTTACTGCTGAAAATTTATTTTATAATCGACTTGGCTACACATTACTGATAAAAACATTTCATAAAACAGGGGAAGTTCAGCCAGTAATAAAGTATAAATATCAATACGACAGTCTTTTAATAAATATATCAACCATTGATAAAGATGGTAAAACAATCGCAGAAACAATAAAATCATATGATGATGTAGGCAGGGTAATCTCGATGAAAAGACTATTCCATAACGAAGACAGGAAAGCTGTTGTTATTCTTTTTGAAACAGACAGCTCCTCTTATACAAAAAAAGAATACGACAACTCAGACGGAAAAAAGAAACTTTGGAGTGAACTGGTATTCAATAAAAACTGGGAATTAACTAAACAAACCTATTACAACAGCGAAGGAAACATTATAAACATCTCCATAAATGAATATGATACAGTGCATAATATTGTAAAGAGTTTTTCAGTTAGAAATGGCGCAAAAATTTTAAGATCGAAAAGAAGATATTCAAAAGATGATTTGATTACTGAAGAACTACACTATTATAACAGCAATGTAAATTTGTCTGAGCCTACAGGTCCAATGCAGCAATTTAAAAATGGAGATATCAGAAAAACTACTTTTAAATATAACAGCCTGGGTCTTTTAGAGGAACAACTTGAAACATTGAATGGGGAACTGGTAAAGAAAGTAAAGTTTGAATACCTTAAATAGTATAACAAAACTTCCTACACCCTCACCGGCACACTATGCACTGCTGCCGCCATTTCTTTAATCAGCGAGGGATCTTTTTCAATGGCATTGCCTACTACAATCACATCGGCACCAGCCTTGCAATTAATATAGGCTTTTTCGGGCTCGATGATGCCACCGCCAATGATCAGCGGAACTTCGATGGACTGGGCTACTTTTTCGATCATGGTTTCGTGAATGGCCCTTTTGGCGCCGCTGCCGGCATCCATATAGATCAGTTTCATACCCAGCATTTCGCCGGCCATGGCAGTACAGACTGCAATTTCATTTTTATCAGAAGGCAGGGGGCTGGCGTTCGAGATATACGACACCGTTGTAGGAGCGCCGCCATCCACCACCATATAGCCGGTTGACATGATCTCGAGACCGCTTTTTTTCACCACCGGGGCGCTTACCACATGCTGACCGATCAGCAATTCGGGGTTGCGGCCGCTGATCAAAGAAAGGTACAGCAAGGCATCTGCATATTTGCTCACCTGCGAAGGGCTTCCTGGAAAAATGATCGTGGGAATATGGCAACTGCGCTTGATCAGCTGCAGGCATTCATCTAAGTAACTGGAGATCACCAGGCTGCCACCTACCAAAAAGTAATCGACCTTTGCATCAACCGATAAGCTGATCAATTGTTCCATGCTCTGGTCGTTCACCTTGTCTGGATCGATCAATACCGCAAATGATTTTTTGCCTGACCGCTTGCGCTCTGTAAGTGAATGATATATGCCTTTGATCATCAACGGGTGGTTGGTTATGTGCAAATGTAATTTTTTATTGTAAAAAACCGCTATAAAGACCACTTTTACAATGCCAAATACGCAAAAAAGGTAATTTTGGTTATGGACATCAGTAGCGAAATAACGTTTAAGACTGCCCGTAGTGGCGGCAAAGGGGGCCAAAATGTAAATAAAGTGGAAACCATGGTGGAAGGATACTGGAATATCGCTGCCTCGGCTTTAGTAAATGATGATCAAAAAACGCTGCTGACTGAAAAATTAGCTTCCAGGATAAACGCCGGCGGTTTGTTGCTGGTGAAAAGCCAGGAAGAAAGGACACAACTGGGAAACAAGCAACTGGTGGTAAAGAAAATGAATGCACTGGTTACTAAATCACTCATTCTTCCTAAAAAACGCAAACCCACCAAAATAAGTAAAGCGGCTAAAGAACGACGTTTAGACAACAAAAAGAAAAAAGGAGAAGTAAAAGAATTCAGGAAGCCGGTAAAATTTTAAAGATTGGGCTTGCCTTTGTACCAGCGGATGATAAACCACACAAAAGAAGTAAAGGCTGGCAGGCCGAGGTAGGTAGGCAGGTAAGCCTTTAATGGCGGCATTACTTTAGCATCTTTTTCCACTAAATTTTTATCAATAAACATATTGTTGAACAAAAAGGCAAATAAAGCCGTGGCCCAGCTTAATAACAATACAGGGAACAAAACACCCGCCTGTACTTCCGATTTTGTCCAGTTAAAAATAGTGTAGGTATCCGGCAGAAAATAAATGATGAGCAGTATAATGCAGGAGGCGATACTGAGTAAAAGCGATATGTACCACAATTTCATACTGTTCCGGATATGGGATGAAAAAAAGTGCAATTGTTAGATTGCACTTCTCTTAAAACGACGTTTTAGCCTGTTTATTGCTTACGTTTCGCCTTTAAAGTCTCCAGGATTTGTGCCTGTTTTTCAGATTCAGCCTTTAATTCGGCTTGTTTTTGAATATTATCGGCTATCTCTTTTTCCAGTTTTTCTTTTTTCTTTACCAGGTCCTGGCCATCTTCCACCGAGTTGTTGTACTTTTTTACAGACTTATCAGTTGCTTCCTGTTGTTCTTTTACCTGTAGTTCCAGGTCGTAGGCAGTGGCATGTTCTGTATGGGTGTTTACAAAACCTTTCATGCTGTTGTGCAGATCTGCATTGTCAGCCTCACTGATAAATTTTTCGTAGCCGCTTGATACCAGCATGGTAAGGATAGTCACATCCTTTTCTTTACGGCTCTTGCGTTCGGCCTTAAAATAAAGATCATAGGTACCCGAACCCAATTCACTCATGGTAACTCCTTTAAATACCATGTACCCTTTATTTTCCTTGCCTTTATAACCCTTCTTTTCCATTTTCTCCACCAGGGATTTCATTACCGTTTTTTCTTCAAAGGGGATTTCTATTTCCACCGCAGGCTGGGTTGTCTTGTTATAATCGGCTGTAGCAGTACGGGCCTGTGCAAAAACCGTAACAGTTACAAACAATATGATTGCCGAAAGGAGCATTTTTTTCATAATCAGTAAATTTTTCTCAAAGATAGTGGTTGTAAAAAAAAGGTTGCACCCTTGTTGTAAATTTTGAGATAAACAAAGGCGGAATCTGTTGATCTGAGAATAAGCAATAACTTTAATTTACAAATCATCCAATATGGAACAGCTACAGGATATACTTTTTGGAATGGCCATGCTATTAGTATGCATTACCTGCCTCTATTTATACATACGGGCGGTGGTTGATATTCATAAAAGAAAGTTTGCTTCCCTGGGCGAAAAAGCCATGTGGCTTACTTTGGTAATAGCCACTCCTTTGATTGGCAGTATTTTTTATTTTGCGATGAAAAAGCAACGGGCAAATCACCGCATTCCAGTATAATTTTTTAATCCTGTACAGTACGGTTACATTTGCCGTAAACCTCCAACATTGAGCGGCGTAAAAAAACTGGCTTCACAAACTATCTGGTATGGACTGCCAACGATCGGCAGCAGGTTTTTGGGTTATATACTCAACTTTTCACTGGCATTTATTTACCAGGCTGTTGATACGGCTGATCTGACACAGATCTATGCCATCGTTCCTTTTTTAAATATTCTTTTTACTTATGGTGTTGAAACGGGTTACTTCCGTTTTGTACAGGACAGGGATAAATATAAGCTTTACAACACACTCAATACTTCGCTGCTGGTAACCACCATTGTATTTTCTGCCATACTTCTTTTGTGTACAACCCAATTAGCCAATGCTACTTTTCTATCGGCACACCCGGAATATTTTACCTGGCTCGCTTTTATTATTTTGTTTGATACACTGGCTACCTTACCCTTTGCTAAACTGAGGCAGGAAGGCAGGCCACGCAAATACGCATTTGTAAGAGTAATGGGTATTGTGATCAATGTACTGGTGGTAGTATTCTTTATTGGCGTATGTCCCAGGATAGCGGCTAAAGATCCCAATAATGTATTGCTGTTGCTCTATGATCCGTCCATAGGTATCGGGTATTATTTAATTGGTAATCTCGTTGGCAGTGCTGTTACTTTTTTATTGCTATGGGGTCAATGGAAAGATTTTCGTTTTGGATTTGACTGGGGTTTATGGAAAGAGGTGCTCACATATTCCTGGCCCTTGCTGATCGTTGGTTTTGGTGGCATGATCAATGAAATGCTGAGCAGGCTGGTATACCAGCATATCGCCACAGACCCCATTAAAGCAAAAGAAGAACTTGGAATCTTTGCTGCCAATTACAGGCTTGCTGTTCTCATCACTATTTTTATTCAGATGTTCCGAATGGCTGCTGAACCATTTTTCTTTAACCAAAGTAAAAATGACAACGCACCAAAAACCTATGCCCGGGTGATGAAGTTTTTTGTGATCGCCTGTTGTTGTATGTTTTTATCGATCGGATTGTTCCTGGATGTGTTTAAAGAAATATTAACCATTAAATACCCGGAATACGGCAAAGGCATTCACATTGTGCCTATACTGGCCATAGGCAGTGTGTTCCTGGGCATTTACTACAATCTTTCTGTGTGGTACAAACTCACCAACAAAAATTTATACGGTGCTGCCATTACCATTGCAGGTGCGGTGATAACAGTTTTATTAAACATCTGGTGGATACCCTGGTTTGGTTATACCGGCAGTGCCTGGGCCACTTTTACCTGTTATGCATTTATGATGATTGCTTCCTACTATCTAGGACAAAAACACTATCCGATTCCTTATGCCAAGAAAAAACTGATCGCTTATTTAGTGCTGACGGTGCTGATCTTCTTTTTGCACAAAGGCCTGGTAATGCTGTATGGCAATATCTGGTTCTCTGTGGCCACAGCAATATTGCTGTTGACAGGATTTTGTTGGTTTGTGGCCAGGATTGAGAAGAAAGAGTTTCAGCAGTTCCCGGTGGTGGGGAAGTATTTTAAGTAATGATCTTAGCTGGCGCTGTATCTTTCCTGGCGTATTCATACCTCGCTATGGGAGTAGCAGCATAATATCCATCGATACCCAATGAAGTTATACTGCCGGCTTTTTCTATGGCGATAAATCCATCTGCATGTATGAGTGGCGTATCAAGGAACACATCTGTTACTGTACCGATCACCAAAAATGTACCATTGTGCTGAATAGGAACCACTTCAACTAACTGCAATGCATACCTTATTTTACTCTCCATCACAAAGGGCGCTCTGCAGCCAGGATGATACTCCGCTGTTAAACCCGTTGCTGTAAATTCATCTTCGTCAACCGGGTATTTAGCGCTCGTTTGATGCGCCGCAGACACGATAGCCGCATGAATATGATTGATGCTGTAGCAGCCGGTTTCCCGTATATTGGTGATGGTATGCTTTGCTGCCTCCAAAGGCCTGTTAATAAAACCAATCAAGGCAGGATCTGCACCAATATGTACGATATTGCTGAATATGGCCAGGTTGGGGTGCCCGGCTTCATTAACTGTACCCACCAGGCTTACCGGTTTAAAACCCGAAAGGCTGTTTATAAAATTACCCCGGTAAAAGCGCTCCCATTCTTTTATTTCATCAATTGTAAAATGTTGCATACTTAAATAATGCTTTTATTTGGAAAAAGTTCGGTTTTAAAACTGGAGATGCGCAAAAATCTGTTGTTCATTCTACCCTTGATAAAAGCCACATGCAACTTTTTGTATTCACTCTTTATATAAATGATGATGAAAAAAAACGGTATAAGCGGAGACTACTGCGAGAAGGGATATTTGCAAAAAGCCGAAAATGCTCCTTTACACCCAATTATTTAATTACTATAGAGAATGTCCCCCACTCAATTTCCTTTCCCTGATTATTTTCTACAGTTGCTACGAAAATAAGCGTGCTGTTTGTTTGGGTATATTTATACAGCTTCTTTACTTCGTCGCAAATTATATTACCAGTGCATTTTACAGAAAGTGCATCTGGCGAGTTAAGGCCTGAAAAGTACACAATGAAAGATTTAACATGTGCCCATGAAAAATTGGTGTGCACCTTTTTTAATCCAGGTAATTGATCTTTTGAAAGAATTAAAGTATGGATCGTATCATTAATTTCTTGTTCATCCACAGTCAAAAAGAAATTATTTTTATTGAATGTCTGTGAAAAAGCATTCAAACAGATTAACATCAATAGTATGGTAGTAAATATTTTCAATACTAAAACATTCAATAAGAAATTTTCAGCAAAATTATTTTAGAACGATATCAAGAGTTACTCCTCATCCTCCTCCAAAAAAATCTCACACCCGCCTCCCTCTTTAAACTCTTCCGTCTCTACTTCTTTACCGCCGATCAGGTCTGCCACTAAGGAAGTCCATCCTGTTTGATGACTGGCACCCAAACCACTCCCGGTATCGCCATGGAAATATTCAAAGAACAGCAAGAGGTCTTCGTTGCCTGGCTTTTTATAAAACGAATTGTATTCACCGTAAGATTTCCGGTCTCCATTTTCATCTTTTGCAAAAAGGCTTACCACTCTCAGCGTCAATAATTCTGCCACTTCCAGCAAATTCAATTCATTACCCGAACCGGCAGGGCATTCCACTTTTAAACTGTCGCCATAAAACTCACCATACTTTCTGATAGAACGGATGATGAGGTAATTGATGGGCATCCACACCGGTCCACGCCAGTTGCTGTTGCCCCCAAATAAATTACTGGTGGAATCACCCGGATCGTATTGTATGTTGTAAGTTTCCCCGTCAATCGTTACTGAGTATGGATTCGCTTTATGATATTTTGATAAAGCCCTGATACCACCATCAGATAAAAACTCTTCTTCATGGAGCAGCCGTTGTAATAAAAACACCAGTCTTTCTTTAGGAACGAGTGACACCAATACTTCTTCATCATCACCCCGCTCTTCGTTTGGCCAGAATTTCTTATTTGTCTTCCGGTAATTTTCAAACCACTGAATACGTTTGGTAAAATCCGGCACAGCATCAAACTGTGCTTTGCTGATATTGCTCACTGCAAACAAACTGGTGAGCCCCACAATGCTCTGTATCCGTAAGGGCAATGGCTCCTGCCCTGCTATACAAAGGGTATCGTAAAAAAATTTGTCTTCGTCGTTCCACATTAAATGGCTGTTGAGCGCTTCAGCGATTAAAACAAAATGCTCAAAAAATTTAGTAGCACTGTCTTCAAAAGCAATGTCATGCCTGGATATTTCCAGTGCCATGTCCATCATATTCAAGGCATACATGCCCATCCAGCTGGTGCCATCCGCCTGTTCCAGTTGCATCCCCTCTGTAAAATGATGACTGCGGTTGAATACACCAATATTATCAAGGCCCAGGAATCCACCTTCAAAAATATTGTTCCCGCTGCGGTCTTTCCGGTTTATCCACCAGGTAAAATTGATCAGCAGTTTTTGAAATACCCTTTTTAAAAAAAGCACATCACCGGCACCGTAGGTTTCCTTTTCAATCCGGTATATTTCCATGGCCGCCCATGCCTGCACCGGTGGATTTACATCACCAAAGTTCCATTCATAAGCAGGCAACTGCCCGTCGGGTTTCATATACCATTCCCTCATCATCAACTGCAACTGGTGCTTGGCAAATACCACATCCACCATGGCGAGTGAAATACAATGAAATGCCAGGTCCCAGGCTGCATACCAGGGATATTCCCATTTATCGGGCATGGCAATAATGTCCTGGTTCTTCAAATGTGTCCAGTCGCTGTTACGGCCTTTTTGTTTGCCCATATTCACCGGCGTTATGCCATCGCTGGTGGATATCCAGCGCTCCACATCATAGTGATAATACTGTTTGCTCCACAATAAACCGGCCAGCGCTTTGCGTTGTATATTTCTCAGATCGGCTGGAATATCTGTTGGCAATATGGCGCTATAAAAAGCATCTGCCTCTTCTTTTCTTACTTTAAAAATTTTTTCAAAACCATTGGTAAATGTTCTTGTATCTGCACTGCTGGTAAGGCGGCAATAAAGAATTTTCGTTTCACCTCCTTTTAATACGGTTTCATAAACAGGCGAAAACTTAGTGCCTTCCTTTTTATTGCGTAACCTGGCCCTGCCGGCACCCGTTATAATGGCATCGTTTATGGAATCTTTGGTGAAAGCATTTTTATCGCCTGTGCCGTTGAACTTAAAAATATTGGTTTCATTTTCTGTAAACAGCCTGTCGTTAGCAGCCTGAAAATAAAAATAGTAATTGCCCAACATACTGTGCTTTGCACATACAGAGGTTTTGTCGATAAGTTTTATAGAAGGTTTGGGATCATCCGGTGTATAAACCCAGCGGTTGTAAAACCATAGGGTGGGCAGCACCGTTAGTGGCGCCTCCTTTTTACCCCGGTTGGTAATCTCAATTTTTATAAAAATATCCTGGGGGTTTTGCTTGGCATAGGTAACCTTTACATCAAAATAGTCATCATTGTCAAATACACCTGTATCCAGGATCTCATACTCCGGTTCGGCCTTGCTTCTTTCCCTGTTCTTCTTTAGCAGGTCATCATATGGAAATTCGTTTTGAGGATACTTGTACAAATACTCCATATAATAATGCGTGGGAATATTATCCTCGTAGTAGTATAATTCCTTTACATCCTCGCCATGGTTGCCATCATAGTTACCAAGCCCAAACAGGCGTTCTTTTAAAACCCTGTCTTTCCCATTCCATAAGGCAACGGAAAAACACAGGTTCTGGAAATAGTCAGAAATGCCTGCCAATCCGTCTTCTCCCCAACGGTAGGCCCGGTAATGCGACTGATCAAAAGGCAGGTAGCCCCAGGCATCGCCATTGTCGCTGTAATCTTCCCGTACCGTACCCCATTGTCTTTCACTGAGGTAAGGCCCCCATTGCTCAAGGGGAATCGGCTTTTTATTGTTAACTGCTAACCGCTGGTGTTCTGCTGTCATCTTTTATTATTTAGCACAATGCTGCACAAAACAGCTCTACATTGTTTTTGTTGAGTGATTTACTGATGGCAGGCAATGATAAAAGTATAGAAAATAAAAGGAGCAGGCAAACTAAAGATAGATACGGAGCTATTTGAATACCTGTAAAATATTCCTGGCAGAACAAACACTGCATTTTATGTAATTATTCCTTCAAAAGAATCCTGCATAAAATTTACAATATGCCAAAAATTCCAGCCACCATTTTACTATTTCTGATGTTGATTGCCTTTAACAGCAATGCACAACGGCACAAGAAACCTTATGCTAATAACCGCTATCAACCTTCATTTATTTACTTTAATTATTACAATGATGTACAGATGATTGAAATAACCTACTTTGACAGCTGGAAAAAAGCAAGCAGCACACCCGAAGCGATGCGGCCCACTGCCATTCCCTGGGAAGCAAAAAACCCAATGCCGCCAAGTAGTTATATTTTCAGGGATAAAGAAGGAAAAGTTGTAAAACAATACCTGGCACACCATGAACAAATCGACGGCGCTCTGTCAAAACCGGGAACGGCAACAACAATACCCCATTCACATAATAACCACAAAGACGAAACCGGAGATAAACATAATTACCACTGGACGATAATGCAGCGCAATAAAACCAATGTGTCACGCCTGATCAACTGCAGCGCAGATCTACACTACCGTTATAAAGTATTTTCATAAACAGGTAAGGTGGGATTAATTGATACATTGGGTAATCTTATTTTGGATACACTTTATACGCACATAACCTGCGCCGATTCTGTTTATTACTTCAGCCTGGAATACAAAACCGGCATCATGACAAAAGATTTTGTTGTACTGTTTCCTCCTGAACACGACCGTATAGAATATTTTGATAAAGGCCTGTACCTGGTTACCGATTACCATTACTATGGATTTATTGACAAAACAGGCAACCCTGTAACGCCGGTAAAATATTATGGGCCTCCCGGCGAGTTTCAGGACGGTCTGCTGATGGTATTACAGATAAACAGCAATGAAGGAAACAAATGGGGTTTTATAGACAGTACCGGGAAAGAGGTAATTGAATTAAAATATCAAAGTCTTAAGCCATTTCAAAACGGGCTTGCCATTGCAGAAATAGCCAACAAGTATGGTTTCATTGATAAAAAAGGAAAAGTGGTGATTGATTGTAAGTATGACTATCTGCAGCCCTTTGTAAATGGATTAGCGAAGATCAGCCGCAACAATAAATACGGAATGATCAATACAAAGGGAGAAGAAGTAATACCCTGTGAGTACACCATCCTGGAAGAATTTTCCGAAGGTTTGGCTGCAGTAAGCAAAGCAAATACCGGCGGACCACACATTGGTTATATCAATACAAAAAATGAATTGGTGATCCCTTTTATGTACGACAACGCCTGGCCATTTGAAAAAGGAAGGGCAAAAGTGCAAAAAGGCGATAAACAAGTATACATCAACCATAGAGGAGTGGAGATACCAACTACTCATAAATAAAATAAAAATCCCTCCACAGCGTTGTCATATAAATTTGATTTTTATTAATTTACAGGTAACAGTAAAATAAATCATTTATGAAAACACTTTCTGACACCTGGTTTGCCGAAGGCTATATCGATTTTGAACTGAAAAAATACACCCTGCTTGCTTACCTGCAGGAGATCAACAAAGGCTTTAGCGAAAACAAACTCTATCCGCAACTGGCCGACATCATTTTTCATTACAACAATATTGTGTCCTTCCGGGATAACAAAAAGTTTTTACAAAACCATTTTCCAAAAAGGCTGAATGGTGTGCAGATGGAAAAATTATCGCTGTTTTATGAAGCAGTAATTGAAGACACAGAACTGATGAAGGAACTGGAAGACATCATCAATTATTCTTCGGGCAAAATGAAGAATACCATCGATGATGGAACGGAGATATATGAATTTGTGGAAGAGAAGATCAATATACAGCCTGTAGGATTGGTGCCGCTGGATAATTCTGAAGGGTATTTTTTTCTCAACAACGGTCATATAAAAGATACGCACGTGTATCAGTACCAGCTGTCGTTTTTTGAAAAACGGGATACCCGGTACCGTGGCATCAAAACCAGTTATGTTGATTGCTGGCACAGAAGTTTTTCATCAACCTACGAGCATATAAAAGCCGAACTGATAAAGGTAAAAGCCGAATTGCCGAATCCGGCAGTATATGTTATGGAGACGTCTTTGAGTTTTCCTGTAGAGGAGACGTTGCTGCCTGTAGCTAAAAGATATTTAGTGAAGTTTATTTCCTCAGCGGCCTAGTACCTGCCGGGCTTCCCCTTGGAAAGCCCATCCTGCACTTATCCAGTGTTTGCTTTACAGAGGGAATGTTGCAGGATGGGAAATATTCTTTGTTGTTTCATTCATCATAGCAGGCAATGGAAGTTTACATTAGTTTTTTACAACTTCCAAAGTTACTGTTGGCACTACGGTAAATGACTTTGTGTAGTTCTTTTTACCAGCCCTTACATTAAAGTTCAACTCCTGGTTAAACCTCTTTTCAATTTTCAAAGTCTGCACTTTGTCTGAATTGAAAGTAGCAGTGTACAATTCTCCTTCCAGCGCATCATTTACTGCAAAAGAAACGGCTTTGTTGTTTCCTGCTTTTACTGATACTTCAAAGAAAAGGTACTCTTCGTTTTCGCCGAGGTAATTTACTGAAAGCAACTCTGCAGCTGGCTCTTCACCGTAGTAGATACCACCATTGTTTACAGGGTTGTTAACTGTTGTTCCGGCAAAACTGTTGCCTGCAAATAACACGATCGCTGAAAGTGCTACTGCTGTGTTTTTGATCTTGTTCATAGTGTTTAGTTTATATTTTAGTTACCAAATACATTTTCATTCAACTGCCTTCGCAATTGCATTTCATACAGCGGTAAAATGTTAGCAAACGTTGGGTCAAATGGCAGGCTTCGTGGTTGCCTTCTTTTGATTTGATAAAGTGACAGTTTTATTTTTTTAACTGTTTCACTTTTCCTGAGATTAACCTGGGTACGTTACCGGATTAATTTTTTCAGATTGATAACGCAAAGATAGATGTGTTATTTCTACGCAAAGCGTCAAATTAAGAAGGCTTTGTTTACTCTTAGTGGGGGATTAGTTTCACAAAACCCTTGCTGGGCAAGGGTTTTACCGATTTTTTTTATTGACGTCCAAAAGAAAAAACAACAGCGGTAAAGGTGTTACTGCCGTTCAAATCGGTGGTAACTTAATATTCTCTTAACATATTCAGACTGATTGTACATCCGGATTCCGCTTTACAGCCTCCTTTAATGTCAATTTCATTATGATCAAATGATCTTACGTTACATGTTTCTCCGGTATTGCCCGCCAACAGCATACAATGCACTGGTGATCTGACCCAGTGAACAATACTTTACTGTTTCCATTAATTCTTCAAACAGGTTTCCATTTTCAATTGCCACCTGCTGCAAACGTTTCAGCATGCCGGCCGACTTTGCTGCATGCCGTTGATGAAATGCATTCAAGGTTGTTATCTGGTTTTCTTTTTCGTCTGTGGTACTGCGTATTACTTCTGTTGGCAAAATAGTGGGCGAACCGTTCTTACTGAGAAAGGTATTTACACCAACGATCGGGTATTCGCCCGTATGTTTGAGTGTTTCGTAGTACAAACTCTCCTCCTGTATCTTATTGCGCTGGTACATTCTTTCCATCGCACCCAGAACACCCCCCCGTTCAGTGATCCGGTGAAACTCATTGAGCACAGCCTCTTCCACCAAATCAGTTAATTCTTCAATAAGGAAAGCGCCCTGGTTGGGGTTCTCATTTTTTGCTGTACCCAGCTCCCTGTTTATTATTAATTGTATCGCCATTGCCCTGCGTACACTTTCTTCCGTAGGCGTGGTGATCGCTTCATCGTAGGCGTTAGTATGTAGTGAATTGCAATTATCATAAATGGCATACAAGGCCTGCAGGGTTGTTCTGATATCGTTAAAGTCTATTTCCTGTGCATGCAGCGAGCGGCCGCTTGTTTGTATATGGTACTTCAATTTCTGAGAACGCTCATTGGCCTTGTATGTATATTTCATTGCTTTGGCCCATATCTTCCTGGCAACCCTTCCTATCACACTGTACTCCGGATCCATGCCATTGCTGAAGAAAAAAGAAAGATTGAGTGCAAAATCATCAATATTCATACCCCGGCTCAAATAGTATTCCACATAAGTAAACCCGTTGGCCAAAGTAAATGCCAGCTGCGTTACTGGATTGGCACCTGCTTCTGCAATATGATACCCACTGATGCTGACACTGTAAAAATTCTGAACACTGTGCTGAATAAAATATTCCTGCACATCACCCATCAATTTTAAAGCAAACTCGGTTGAAAAAATACAGGTATTCTGCGCCTGGTCTTCTTTTAAAATATCTGCCTGCACCGTGCCACGTACCGTTGACAGAGCTTTTGCCTTTAAGGAAGCATACACGTGCGGGGGTAAAACATCTGCTCCGCTCAGGCCCAGCAACCTTAAACCCAGTCCATCATTTCCTTCGGGCAACATTCCATCAAAAATTCCCCTGGCAGATACAACGGGTTTTCCATCAACGCCAACATATTTAGGCAGTGCATCGAGGGTGTATTTTGATTCAATGATTTTATTGACCTCTTCCCGTAAATTATTTTCAATGATATATTTCTCACATTGCTGATCTATGGCTGCATTCATAAAAAATGCCAGCAGCATGGGTGCCGGCCCATTGATGGTCACACTGACAGAAGTTTTTGGATCACAGAGATCAAAACCGCTATACAGTTTTTTGGCATCATCCACTGTTGCGATGCTTACACCGCTGTTCCCCACCTTCCCGTAGATATCCGGACGGTGACCAGGGTCTTCTCCGTATAAAGTAACAGAGTCAAAAGCCGTAGACAGCCGCTTGGCAGGTTGTCCTAAACTTACATAGTGAAAACGCCGGTTGGTTCTTTCGGGCCCGCCTTCGCCTGCAAACATCCTGGTGGGATCTTCACCTTCTCTTTTTAAAGGAAACACACCGGCTGTGTAAGGAAATTCCCCGGGTACATTTTCCTGCAGCTGCCATTTTAAAATATCTCCCCAGTCTTTGTATTTGGGTAAATACACTTTACGGATAACAGTGCCGGTTAAACTTTTTGTAGTAAGCGGTTGCTTAATGATCCTGTCTCTTACTTTAAACTCGTAAAATTCCTTCTCATAACGAGCCTCTACTACCGGCCAGTTATTTATCAGGTCAAGATTTTCAGGAGCGATCTGTTTTATAATATTCTTTTCTGTTTCACCAATATACTCAGCAGCATCAGGCAGCATCTTTTTGGCTCCCTGCAACTGGTAATATTTCGTGGCAAACTCACTTTGCTCACCAACCCATTTGTTGTATTCAGTATTACTTTCAGCTATCTCGGCCAGGTACCTCACTCTCTTGGGCGGAATAATGGTGGACTGGCTGGCAGTTTCTTTTGTGTGTGCATGATGCTCTATGTCTCCATGAAAGGTTACACTGCATTTATCAGCGATCTTTTCCATCAGCCGCTCAAACAATTCGTTCACTCCTGCATCGTTGAATTGTGCAGCAATGGTGCCTACTACCGGCAGGTCCTCATCTTTTGCTGTCCATAAACCATGGTTGCGTTTATACTGCTTGCGTACATCATGCAGGGCATCCAATGCACCGGCTTTATCAAACTTATTTACGCAAACCACATCCGCATAATCCAGCATGTTAATTTTTTCCAGTTGTGATGCCGCACCATATTCCGGCGTCATCACATACATACTTACATCCACATAATCCAGGATGCTGGCATCACTTTGCCCAACACCTGCACTTTCAAGAATAATAAAATCATAGCCGGCACCTTTACAAATATCAATGGCCTCTTGTACATATTCACTGAGCGCTTTATCACTCTCCCTGGTGGCCAGGCTCCGCATATAGGCTCTTGGCGAGGAAATAGAATTCATTCTTATCCTGTCGCCCAATAAAGCACCACCTGTTTTTTTCTTTGATGGATCCACCGAAATTACAGCAATGGTTTTATCGGTATAGTTGTTTAGAAACCTGCGGACGATCTCATCGGTTACGCTGCTCTTTCCCGCCCCGCCGGTTCCTGTAATACCCAGAACCGGAGTTCCTTTTCCAGTACCTTCCCTTGCTTCCATTTGTACGCCATTCTCCACATTGGTAATTTGCCTCGCCACTTTTCTTACATCTTTTACCTCGCCCAAACCCATGGCGGTTGTGTACGCAACATTGCCATTCAAAGCAAAGTCACATTTTCTCACTACGTCTTCTATCATCCCTTCGAGGCCAAGCCGGCGGCCATCATCAGGACTATAAATTTTTGTAATACCGTATTGATGCAGCTCTTCAATTTCAACAGGCAATATCGTACCCCCGCCACCGCCAAAAATTTTTATGTGTCCGCAATCATTTTGTTCCAGCAGGTCCTTCATGTATTTAAAAAACTCTACATGCCCTCCCTGGTAGCTGGTGATGGCAATTCCCTGTACATCCTCTTCAATGGCACACTCCACTATTTCATGCACACTCCGGTTGTGACCCAAATGAATAATTTCTGCACCCTTGCTTTGCATAATGCGCCGCATGATATTGATGGCAGCATCATGACCATCAAACAAACTGGCGGCGGTTACTATTCTTACTTTGTTTTGCAGCGTGAAACTCATAGATCAATTTTTGGTTACCGGCTTTAGTACACTATTGCATCATTGTTATTGCCTGGCCCCATCAAGGGGGCAGGCCGGGTACCTATTCCAACCCTTTTATGTGGAGCAGCGCATGAAGCAAGCGTTCATACGCAAAAGTACAGTGAGGCAGGCAAATAATAACAGTTGTTAGTTTTTATCTGGTTGTTGCCTGTTAAAAAATGCAGGAATATCAAGTACCAGCCCTGCAGCAATATTTACCGTGCGGTAGTCAACAAAGCGATCGCTCATTAAAAAAGCCAACCCCATTTGTATCTCCATCTTTACACCAGGCAGTTTTTTCAATCCAAAAGTGTTTGTAAAAGCAGGCTCCCAAAATATTTTTGCGCCCTTTTCAATATCCTTTAATTGGTACCGTACCATTTCCGCTTCCGAATAGTCAGACTGTACATTTTTGAAATACACAAAGCTTACCCTTGATGAAAAAGAACTTGCAAATACCTCCCCATATTTTATCAGTATGGCCGGCTGGATGTACCATCTGGTAACATCCAAATTATAATAGCGGGCAGGTGAATTGCCGGTAAAATAGATATCAGAAAACGAGCAAGAGCCAACAGCGGCACCCGCAAACACTTGGAAAAAAGAGGCCCTTCTTTTATCAAAACAGGTAAAGTAACCCAACCCAAACTCGGCACTGTTGCGTTTGTAGGTAAGTAAACTGCTGTCGTTTCGGTTTACATTAAAATCTGCATAATTTCTTTCCTTGCGAAGGGTATAGGCAGCCTGCAGCGCCCAATGATTAGTAATGGCGTAAGCCGCTTCTATATCCAGCCCGGTGCCTGTGTTCAATTTGCCTGCAGTGGTAAGGTTATTTTTTTCACCCGGATTGAAAGAATAATACCCTGCCAGTTTACTATCGCCTTTTTTTGTAAGTAAAGGCACATTGCTGGCTACAGGGCTATGAACATACCGGGGCGAATAACAAGCAGAGATTAACAAGCATAAGGCAATAAGCAAGAACAATAAACAGCTTGCTGCATTTTTCAATCAGTTCATTTTAAAGGTGAGTTCGGCAAAATCGGCTACACTCAAAGCCTCGGCACGTTTATTAAAAATTTCGTGTTGCAGCACATTCGGGGCAAATAATCCTCTCACTGCATTTCGCAGCGTTTTACGGCGCTGGTTAAACGCAGTTTTCACCAACACAGTAAAAGCCCTTTGGCTTTTTACATCCAAGGCCTCTTTCTTTCGTCTTAGCCTGATAACACCGCTCATTACTTTGGGTGGAGGATTAAAACAGGCCGGGTTTACATCAAATAAATATTCCACTTCATAAAAGGCCTGTATCAGTACACTTAATACACCATACACTTTACTGCCCTCTTTGCTGGCCGCCCTTTCTGCCACTTCTTTTTGAAACATGCCTATCACAACAGGCACCTGGTCTTTCCAGTCCAGCACTTTAAACAATATCTGCGTGGATATATTATACGGGAAGTTGCCAATTACTGTAAAGGTTTCATCAAACGGTGCGTCAATATCAAGAAAACTATGTGCTATTATCTTATCCTGTAATACCGGGTAAGTTTTTTTAAGGTATGCTATCTTTTCGTCATCCAGTTCCACCGCTTTAAAATTGATGCCCTCCAGTTTTACCAGTTCTTTTGTAAGAGCCCCGCCTCCCGGGCCAACCTCCAGGAGGTTTTTAAAACTTTCCTTTTTTAGTTCCGCCACAATTTGGGCGATGATGCTTTCATCCTTTAAAAAATGCTGACCGAGTGACTTTTTTAGCTGCATAGTTGCGGTGAAATTACAGTATTTCGCTATCCTTATTGGGGTTCCCGGCTTTTTATATCTTTCAAAATTCAAAGTGCTGCTGCATAAGTGAATGTTCAAAATAAAACGACGGCAATAAAGGTTTACAGCGCTTACAGAAATCCCCGTATTTTTACAGCAAACCTGAATTGATATATGCAACAAGAAAACAAGCCTGTAATTGGACTTACCTGTGGGGACGTAAATGGCATTGGCCTGGAACTGATCATCAAAACAGTAAGTGATAACCGCCTGCTTGAAATTTGCACCCCGGTAATTTTTGCCAACAATAAAGTGCTGAACTTTTACAGGAAGGGCCTGGCAGATATGAATTTCAACTTTGCAGCCACCCGTGATTTGACCAGGATCAATCACAAACAAATTAACCTGTACAATTGCTGGGAAGAAGAAGTTGCCGTAACGCCTGGCACGTTGAATGAAACGGGTGGCAAATATGCGGTACTGAGTTTAACCGTTGCAACGCAGGCATTAAAGGAAGGCAGGATCGATGGGCTTGTAACAGCTCCTATACATAAAAAGAATACACAAAGCCCGGAGTTTGATTTTACAGGGCATACACCTTATCTTAAAAATATGTTTGGCGCCAATGATGCAGTGATGTTTATGGTAGCAGAAAATATGAGGGTTGGCCTGGTAACAGAACATGTGCCGGTGAAGGAAATTGCCCAGCATATTTCCAAAGAAAAAATTATCAGCAAACTTGCTATTATGAATCAATCATTGAAAAAAGATTTTGGCATTGATAAACCCAAAATTGCTGTGCTTGGCTTAAACCCTCACGCAGGTGATGAAGGATTGATCGGCAAAGAGGAAGAAGAGATCATCCGGCCGGCTGTGAAAGAGGCCAAGCAAAAAGATGTTTTCTGTTTTGGGCCATACGCTGCAGATGCTTTTTTTGCCAGGGGGCAACATGAAAAATTTGATGCCGTACTGGCCATGTACCACGACCAGGGGCTGATATCTTTTAAATCATTGGCCATAGGCGAGGGAGTAAATTACACAGCAGGTATCAGTGCTGTGCGTACTTCTCCTGACCATGGTGTGGCATTTGATATTGCCGGCAAAGGGAAGGCAGATGAAGCTTCCTTTAGGGCAGCGATTTTTAGCGCTGTGGATATTTTTAACAGTCGCAGAGGCTATGCAGATAACAGGAAAAATCCTTTAAGAAAAATCAGCGCTGCCATGGTGAACCGGGCTGTTGACCAGGGGATAAGCGAATTGCCGGAGTAAGTTATTTAAATACGCTGTCGTCTACCCCTTTGTTCACCGTATAGGAACTGAAACTGATCTCAGCTTTACCAGTCTTATTTTTATCGGCAGGTTTGGCGGCAGCACCGTCATCAAAATCAAAGGTCACACCTTTGGGTAATTTATAATCTTTGGTGTTGAAAGTAAACACCAGTTTATCAGGCAGGCAATAAACAGCATATTTTCCGTAGGTCATATCCAGCTGGTAACTGCCGTTTTCCCTGGTGGTTGTTTTGGCTTTCAATACTACCAGCTTTGCTTCATCTATATATAAAGTGGACAGCACTACATCTGCATTGTCATCCGTTGGCAGCAGTTTGATCACCCTTGCTGAAACAGTTCCCACTTTATCAGTACCGGCATCTATAATGGTGTACTGGTTACCACTGATGATATTACTGAGGTTAATACTCACCGCACCTTTAGGTACAAATGAAATTCCTTTTTCATTTTTAATTTTCAGCAGATTGGGCTTCTTGTAATATATTTTTACATCTGCCTCCGGCACCTTTAAAAAAGTAACATTGGTTTTCATTTTGCCACTGGCCTCATAATTATTCACCAGGTCAAGCTTGGCTTGTATCTTTTTTATTAGTGCAGCTGCATCCTGCTGGGCAGTACATACCAAAGAAGCAGCACAACAGATCATCGTCACCAGTATTTTCATAGTCTTGTTATTTATGATAAAATATCTTTTTTCCTGAATACGGCAATGGAAATACCCACTATCAGTACGATATGTGCTATCAGTATCAATAAACTGTTTCTTATAGCTGGCCAGTTTTCAATCGAGCCCTTTATCGTATTGCCATTGTCATCGGTACCTATATAGAAAAAACCTTTCCAGCCTACCAGGTAAGAAGTAAATAAAAAAGGTTTTACGTTCCTGTCTATAATGGGTACATTGATATTTGAAATGATGGTACATACTATTACAATACATACAGTGGCAATGATGGGGCCAATGGAATTATCTGCAAAAATAGACAGCAACAGACTTAATGCTGCAATCACTGTTAACGCAACCGTTGCATAAGCAAAAGCCGCATAATATCTCCACATCACATCATCTTTTGTTATCAGCATGATCATTGAGTCCGTCCCTTTTGTCCTGAATACAAGCATATCGCCTGTGCCAAAAATTACAATGCTAAAAAACAAGGCAGTTACTGCCATCCATACCAATAAGAAGATAGTGAAGATGGTGGCTGCTGCAAATTTCACCAGTATGATCTGTGTACGGCTAACAGGCTTGGATACCAGCAAACGCAAAGTTCCCATATTGGCTTCGCCGGAAATAGAATCGGCTGCAATGAGTGCCACCAGTATAGGCACCTGTATCAGCAAGGTGTTGAGAATAATATAGCACATAAAGTAGCCGTTAATGGCTTCCACCCTGTCGAATGTAAATTCATCTTTGGCACTCTGCATCATCAGGTCCATGTAACTTTGCCCATCAGCCTTAAACGCAAACTGGAAAATAAAAACAATGGCAGTAATAGCAGCGAAGGCGATATAGGTACGGGGACGTCTGGTTATTTTAAACAGTTCAATTTGCAAAAGCCTCCACATGTTCATGCCGGGTTGTAAGTGATAAAAAATAATTCTCTAATGAATGACTGGCCTTTACAGACAGCAGCTGCACATTGCCTGCCACCAGGTCGCTGATAAGCTCTGGCACCTGTGTTTTGTTCATCATCAGCTGCAGTGGTTTTTCTGCCTGTATATATTCATTCCATTTTGACGAAACAAGCAATTGTTGGGTTGCTGCATTGTCGGTTGTGTCTATGTCAACTACCGTATGCTCCGGATCGAGCAATTCTTCCACACTTCCTTCTACAATCTTTTTGCCCCGGTCGATGATGATCATCCTGTTGGCGATCTGCTCCACTTCACTCAGCAGGTGAGAAGAAATGATGACCGTCTTTCTCATTTCTTTACTCAGCCGCAGAATCAGGTTCCGCATATCTGCAATACCCTGGGGATCCAGCCCATTGGTAGGCTCATCCAATATGATCAGCTTAGGATCATGCACCAATGCCACGGCAATGCCTAAACGCTGTTTCATGCCCTGGCTGAATACACCTGCTTTTTTATTGGCAGCTCCCTCCAAACCCACCATTTCCAGCTGGTTCATCAGCAACTTTCTGGTTACCTTAATACCGCTCATTTTTGCAAAAATGGAAAGATTATCATAGGCTGAAAGATATTTGTACAGATCCGGCCGCTCAATCATAGCGCCGGTTTGTCTCAATATAGCTGAACGGTGGTGATGAAGTTCCTTATCAAAAATCCTGATTGTGCCGGCAGTGGATTCAATGAGTGTAAGCATCATCCTGATTGTGGTGGATTTGCCGGCGCCATTTTGTCCTAAAAAGCCGTATACATCACCCTCATGCACTGTAAAAGAAAGGTCATCCACTGCGGTGAAGTTCCCAAACTGTTTTACAAGGTTATCTACGCTTACAATGACTGCCATTTCACTTTGTTATTTCCAAAGGTATAACAGATACTGTTACAAATGGTTCAAAGTATTGTGCTTTAACGGGTTGGTTTTTCCATAAATTAGAATTGGCTGATTGCAAAAAAAATTGCATTTTACAATTGAAAACGTACCACGCTCCCCGAAAAACCATTCTTACTTCCAGTTTCCCTGTCTCATCCTTTATCAGAAAAGCTGTTTTATTTCCGGTAAGCTGTGCAAAGCCATTCATAGAAGGCTGATTATTTGTACACCTAAAAACTCAAATTATGAAACAGTTAATCGTATTGGCAGCACTCTGCTTATTGCTTGCTGCTGCTTCTTCCGCCAATCCAGGTATCCATGATAAAAAACCTGCTAAACGACATAATAAGGAAGAGGAACCTAAAGCAGCATTCCAGGTATTGCCCAATTACAAAACAGGAAATGCCACCGTAACCTTTACATCCGGCAAAGCCGGCAAAGGCACCATCGTCGTTTTAAATGAAGAGGGGATCACGGTGATCAAACAACAGGTAAAACTCACGGAGGGCAAAAACAAAATTGACATCAGCAATTTCACTAACCTGGAGGAAGGGTATTACACGATCTGCCTTAATACAAATTATAATAACTGGTCAGCGCCTTTTTTGCCGTGGAAGTAAAATGCAGACTGGCAAGAGGAATGCCCCGGCTATGCTGGCAGGGCATTCCTTTTATTTATTTGAAGAAGGATCCATATAACTCTGCAAAGCTTTTACATACAATTCAAAAGCATCCACGCCCTTTACTGTTATCTTGCAGATAGTTTGAGGGTAGTTGTCTTTAAACTGCTTTACCACATCAATATAGCCAGCTTCTTTCAATTTATTTATCTGCACACTTAAATTACCGGCAGTGGCATTTGTTTTTTCTTTCAAAAAAACAAACTCTGCTTCCTTCACACTTATAAGCAAACTGATTACAGCAAGCCGTAACTGGGAATGCAGTATCGGGTCAAGTTCTTTAAACATTGGCCGGTTCGGATTTTAAATACTTTTTACGCAGGATGATACCCGGTATTAGCCATGCACACACAGCAGACAATGCCGTGAGGAGCATATCTGCCTCCGCTTTTGTATAAACAGATATCACACAGCATACCCAGCACAGTACACCTCCCCAAAGCATGGGTTTTAATTTTTGGCTTCCACCTGTAATAATGGTTGGGATACCATACAGCAGCAAAAAGAAAGAGGTCACAAAACTGCTGTAATTATATTCCGGTCTGCCACCTGTTACTTCTATATACTTTTCAAAAACCGGGGTCAGTTTGCTGATGACATTGATGTTGATGAAAACGAGCAGGGCAATTGAAATACCAAAACAGGTCCATACATAATCCATCATTGTTTCATCATAACGCCTCGCCTTTCTTACTTTCTTTTCCCTCTGCACAATAATGATCTGTGGCACTATTGCTATCACTGTCAGCAGCCATATATCAAAAGGAAGCGTGAAATTGAAATGAATCTGGCCCCAGGTAACAAGGCTGCAGACGGTAATAACGGTGCCCCATAGGAGCGGTCCAAGCCCGGAATCATGATAACTGTTCTTTGCCTTTTGTATCATTTCGCCAATCAGGCGGAGGCTTTCCTGTTCGGTCATATGTTGCTTTTCCATAAATAATGTTCCATTAAGGTTATTTACAACCATTGGCTATTTGTTGTGCAATCTCCTTTCCCCAGTCAGGATGAAGTTCACTGGCAGGTTTAAAAGCAGCGAATTTTTCAAGTGCTGTTTCCAATACAGGTAGTGCAGTTTTACATCCGCCTCCAAATTGCTCAGGTGTATATTTCAATCCCTGTCCTTTTAAATAATAAGGCCTGGGATTAGTGGGATCCTGCTTCATGGCTGCCTCCATATTATCATTGCTTTCTGCACCATACTCCTGCCAGCGCTGCATCGGGTTCACCATCATGTGACAGCTTGCGATCATACTTTTTATACAGGATACTTCAGAATTTCCCGGGCTAAGTGAATCTGCTTTGTTAATGAGCACTGTTGCCATATCTGCAATGGCATCGATCTTAGATTTATCTTTTTCCATAAAGCCAATATTTACCTGGCAAAAGGCAGCATAATAATAAGGCAGCCACTGCGTTTTTTCTGCATTGGCAATCCGCTCAAAGTTGTTGGCCAGCGTTAACAGGTAAGCAGGGTTTTTAAAAGCGCTGTCCATTTCGGCCAGGTTCTTTTTCATGGCCGCTGTAAATTTTTCGCTTTGTGCAAAAGAGGAGAGCATTATAAAACATCCCCCGGTAATAAGAAGTAATTTTTTCATTGTATGTTTATTTAATGTTGATTTTATTAATTGACTGACTTTTTACATTCACCATTCACCACCGGCAATTCAATATTCCCCATTCACCATCTATCCATTACAAATTATTATTGATCGCTTCCTGCGTTCTGTCTGTACCAAAGCTCAGGAAACAACCAATAAATACAAAGCGCCTGCTCGGCGGACCAACAGCCTCTTTTCTGCTTCCTGTGTTATTGTAATTATATGTAAACACCTGGTTCTGCCCCAGCACATTATTGATCCCCAGTACAAATACGGAAAATGCTTTTGCATTCTTTTTTCCAAGGCCGGGCAAATAATTCACGCTAAAACTAAAATTATTATAGTTGATGGTTGTACCCTGGTCGGTGATGGCATACTTATTCTGCGTATTATCGTACGCTATACGGTAGTAGGGTCTGCCAGTGGCAAAATTATAACTGAAATTAAACCCGGTTTTCCAGGGAAGCACAAAACGCTTGAATACAAATGAAGCGGTATGGGTGGCAGCAAAAGAGGGTGTTATCTTTCCCGGGAAATTCAGGTGATCCCTTTTGGTATCCAGGTAAGAATAGGAAAACCAGTAATCCACATTATTGATCGTTTTTTTATCCCGCCAGAATATTTCAGCGCCTTTGGCATATCCAGCACCGTTAGTATTGGCCGCCACCTCCCTTCCGTTGTTTGCTAACCCTGTTTTGTACAGCCTTTCATATTCTTTATGAAACAGTTCTGTTCGGAAAGTGTAATCTTTTGTTTGTTTTATAAACTGGAGTATGTAGTGGCTCGCTTTCGAAAAATCAAGACCGGCAACTCCAGGCAAAATTCTTCTTTCGGGATTCTGATAAAAGATACCATAGGCAAAAGACACCTGTGTATGAATACCTGTTTTATAAGCCAGCGAAGCCCTTGGTGCGACATTCCATTTGTTCATCAACGACGAACATTCAACACGCCCACCCAGTTTTGCAGCGAGATTGTTGGTGAGGTAAACATCTGTTTCTGCAAATCCAGCCACTAATTTATCAAGCACCTGCTCATCATAACTTGTACCGTCATATAGAGTATAAACTGTTTTTTCATTGCTGTAAAAATAATCTGCCCCAAAGCGTACCGCATTCATGCCATTAAATTTTTTCTCCAACAGCAATTTCCCATTGGCATAAGTGCCCCTGTTGCGCAGGCTAAAATTTTTAAACGCATAAAATTCCGGGGAGTTGACAATCACCTTATTATTTGCAGCATCCTGTGTTTCGTTTGCCAGATCATCCTTGTTCGTACTAACGCTGCCGCCTAAGGTTATCCGCCAGCCTTTACCCAGTCTTTCTTTCCAGCTAAGATTATGGTATATATTGATATTGTCAAGCGAAAATGCATTCTTTAGAACCACAGAATCAATATCATTTACCCTGAAAGCAGTGCTGTTCTGGCTTACATAGCCATAGTATTTGACCATGCCACCGCCTTTAGTCCTGATCCTGAAATTAAAATCGCCCTGGTTAGCCACCGGCACTTTATAATAATCCTGCCGTTGTTTTATTACGTTAAAAGCAAGCCATAAATTGGTATGATTAAACGAAACGCCCCAGGAAGATTTTTTGTTTTTTGCTAATTTTTGAATTCCGCCGCCAATACCTACAACCGAAATGCTGAGATCTGCTTCGGACCTGTCGGGAAAATCAACACTTTCTAAAATAAGAGCAGATGAAAGCGCTTGCCCATACAAAGCAGAATAGCCACCGGTACTGAATACGGTTCCTTTAAAAAGAAAGGGGTTAAACCGTCCCCTGGTGGCAATGCCGGGAGTGCTGCTGTAAAAAAAATTATTAACCAGGGTACCGTCGATAAATATCTTGCTTTCGGTAGCACTGCCGCCCCTTACAAACAGCCCTTCACTTTCTCCTACCTGCTGGGTGCCCGGCAGCGACTTAAAAGCACTGGTGATATCGCCGTTGGCACTTGGGGTGGTAACCACGTCAAGCGAACTCAGAACAGCGCCCTTTGCTTTATCACTTGCCTCAAAAGTACCTGCGGAAATTACTACGGCCTTCAGTTCTGTTATTTGCTCTTTTAAACTGATATTAAGGCTAACCGGTACATTGTCAAGGGTAATTTTTTGAACAACCGGGTTGTAGCCGGAGATACTTACTTCCAGGTCCTTTAGGCCCTTTTCATCGCTGGTAAAGGAAAAATTACCCAGAGAATCTGAAGTGGCGCCGTCATAGGTATCCTTAACCTGGATACTGGCTCCTGCCAGTGGCCGGTTCTTATTATCTGTAATTTTTCCCGAAATTTTTACCTGAGCCTGGCCTGCAGCCAGGCAAAAAAACAAGACAGTTGTGAGTATGAGTTTCATGACTTATAAATAGGTCACAAACGTAGATTAGTTTATGATATAAACCAAATTAAATTTTGATAATGTGCCAAAAAATATTTTTTAAAAGCGGTTTACCATTGCCGTTATGAGGGCATAACGAACTGATTAATAATACATTATAGAGTATCTAAAAAAATTACTAACAGTATGGTATGCCTCAAAACTTATCAACATCGATAAAAATTTATTTTTTTATATGGCCCCAATTAGTACTTTAGCAATAGAATTTAATGGGTTAGTAAGTACAAAGGGTCAGCAGAAATGTTGACCCTTTTACTTTTAAATCGTTTGGTTTTTTATCTCTTCAACATTACTTCATCCAGTCTTTTTTTATTTTCATTTTTCCTAGGTAAGGTTTTGGTATTATTTATTTCAATGAATGTTTGTGGTCGTACTTTGCATACTTCATAAAACATTCTTAATCTTTTTTTCAAATGAGTAAAACAAAGTCAGCATTCTTTTGCCAAAGTTGTGGATATGAATGTACAAAGTGGGTTGGCAAGTGTCCTTCATGTAATAGCTGGAATACTTTTGTAGAAGAACTGGTAATAAAAGGAACTGATAAAAAAGAAAAAGATGCCTGGGGTGATTACAATGTAAACGGAAAACTAAAAACTATTTCGATCAACGATGTAAGCAGTGCAGAAGAAAAAAGAATTATCACCACCGATGCAGAAGTAAACCGGGTATTGGGTGGCGGCATTGTGCTGGGCAGTATCGTTTTAGTGGCAGGTGAACCTGGCATTGGTAAATCAACCTTATTCTTACAGATTGGTTTGCAATTACAAAATACCATTACATTATATATCAGCGGCGAAGAAAGTGAGCAGCAGATAAAAATGCGGGCAGACAGGCTGGGTATTCAAAATGAGAATTTTTATTTGCTTACAGAAACAAATACACAAACCATTTTCCAGGAAATAAAAAAGCTGCGGCCCGAACTGGTGATCGTAGATTCTATTCAAACATTGCAATCTCCATACGTGGAAAGCGGTGCAGGAAGTGTGAGCCAGATAAAAGAAACAGCCGGAGAACTGCAACGTTTTGCAAAAGAAACCAACACACCTGTTTTTTTAATTGGTCACATTACAAAAGATGGCACTATCGCCGGACCAAAAATACTGGAGCATATGGTAGATACCGTATTGCAGTTTGAAGGTGACCGGCATTATGCATACCGCATTTTAAGAACCTTAAAAAACCGATTCGGTTCCACAGCAGAGTTAGGCATTTACGAAATGACCGGCGATGGCATGAGAGCGGTAAGTAATCCCTCTGAAATTCTGATCACACAAAAAGAAGAACCACTCAGTGGCATTGCCATTGCCGCCACTATGGAAGGCATCCGCCCTTTGTTGATAGAAGGACAGGCACTGGTAACTCAAAGTGTGTATGGCACACCGCAAAGAACCGTCACTGGTTTTGATCTAAGGCGTTTACAACTGTTATTGGCGGTACTGGAAAAACGGGGCGGTTTTCATTTTGGTGTAAAGGATGTATTTGTAAATATAGCCGGCGGTATCAAAGTGGAAGACCCTTCTATTGACCTTGCTATTGTATCTGCACTGCTAAGCAGCTATGAAGACATTCCCGTAAACCAGCATTATTGCTTTGCAGGTGAAGTGGGATTAAGCGGAGAAATAAGAGCAGTGAACCGGATTGAACAGCGTATTGCAGAAGCAGAAAAGCTGGGCTTTGAAAAGATCATCGTCAGCAAGTATAATGCAAAGACATTAAGCAAATCAAAACATAAAATCGAAGTAGTGTCTTTGGCTAAAGTGGAGGAATTGTACCAGTATTTGTTTTAACTTTAGTATGCAAAACAAATTACATGTTAGCCCTTACACATTTACTCAACGATTTTAAACACCTTTTTTATCCTCATATCTGTGCTGGCTGCGGTACAGATATTCTTGCAGATGACAACATGCTCTGTGCAAAATGCTTTGTAAACCTGCCTGCTACCCTGTATGCCCAATATGCCAACAACCCCATTGAAAAAATATTTAGTGGAAGATTAAACATTGAAGCGGCTCATGCAGAATTTTATTTTGCCAAAGAATCGCTGATACAGCATTTGGTACATCAATTGAAATACAAAAGCAATAAAGAGATCGGTATTTTTTTGGGTGAAATGATGGGGCGGTCGATAATAAAGAGCAACCGATTTAAGCCGGTTGATGCATTGATACCTTTGCCGATGTATCCTGACAAAGAAAGAAAAAGAGGCTATAACCAGGCAGCAGTTATCTGCGAAGGAATGTCCCGGGTAATGAATGTACCGGTGTACAACCAGGTACTGATAAGGGGGAGATTTACAGAAACACAAACGAAAAAACACCGGGCCGAACGCTGGGAAAACGTGGAAGGCAGTTTTGCGATAAAGAATGAAGATAGAATCAGGGGGAAGCATTTGCTCCTGGTAGATGACGTGATAACAACCGGTGCCACTTTAGAAGCCAGTGGCACCCGTCTTTTAAAAACAGAGGGCGTTAAACTGAGTATTGCCACATTGACCACAGCAACAAAATAAGCCTTGGCAAAATCACTTACATTTGAAAAATGAACATCAGGATGCCAAAATACTGTATACTTTATTCTTTACTTTTTACTTTTTGCATGGGCATTTTTTCATGCAAAAAAGATACGTTCATTACTTCAGCCAATGCAAGACTTAGTACAGATGTTGACAGCCTCAAATATGACACCGTGTTTACCAGCGTTGGTTCAATCACACAATCGTTTAAAATAAGAAACGAGAACGCTCAGAAACTTTTATTGGGCAATGTAAAACTGATGGGCGGCGCAGCATCTTCATTTACAATTAACATCAATGGCGTTGCATTACCTGAAGCAAACAACATTGAGATTGCCGCTGAAGACAGTATGTATGTATTTGTAACGGTTAACATTGACCCCAACCTGGATGACCTGCCCTTTATTGTAAAAGACAGTATTCAGATTTCCTACAACGGCAATACCAAATTTGTACAACTGGAGGCCTTTGGTCAAAACGCTAACTTTCTCCGGGGAAGGGTTATTGAAACAAATACCAACTGGAGCAACCGGCTGCCTTATGTTATATTAGACAGGCTGCAGATAGATACCAACGTTACACTCACACTGGAGGCTGGGTGCAAAGTGTATTGTCACGCCAATGCCCCCATCCTCGTTGACGGCACATTAGTCACAAATGGAACAAATGAACAACCGGTGGTTTTTTCTGGTGACAGAACGGATGCCGCTTATCGGGACCTGCCTGCCAGCTGGCCGGGTATTTATTTCCGGGAAACCAGCAAGAGCAACGAGTTAATTTTTACCACAGTCAAAAATGCTTACCAGGCCATTGTGGCTGAAAGTCCGGCTGATAATCTTTTTCCAAAAGTTACGCTGCGCCAATGTATTGTGGATAACGCCTACGATGCCGGGGTGCTTTGTGTAAACAGCAGTTTATTCGCCGACAATAGCCTCATCAGTAATTGCGGCAGCAATATCAATATTATACTGGGTGGTGTGTATAGTTTTACCAATTGTACCGTGGCATCTTATTCCACCTATATTAGTCACCGTTACCCCGTGCTGGCCGCAAATAATTTCGCCAGTATCAATGGCAGCAGGGTTACCACTTCGCTGGAAGCTGCTTTCACCAACTGCATTTTTTGGGGGGAGCCAGGTTTTGTGGAAAATGAAACCAGCATCGGCAGGGAAGGCAGCGATCTGTTTGATGTAACCTTTACCAATTGCCTCTATCGCAACGCAGTGGAACCAGCCAACAGCACTAAAAACGATTGCATCCTCAACCAGGATCCATTGTTTGACAGCATTGATATCAGCAGGAGGATCTTTGATTTTCACCTGAACAACAATCCTTCACCCGCAGTGGATGCAGGTATTTCCACGATTCCTTATACAAAGGACCTGGATAATAATAACCGCCTTGCACCATTTGATATAGGCAGTTATGAAAAACAATAACCGAACAAAATAAATTTTCATTCGTTACAGTAAAAAGTCAACTATGTTAAAAATATTAATCCCCGTTGCGATCTTATTTTCCTGCGCAGCAAAAAACAATACGCCTGCTATGACAAACGAAACATCCGCCACCACTGAAGCTGTTGCCACAAAATCTATATATGATTTTAAAGTGGCCGCCCTCGAAAGCGGAACGATTGATTTTGCCTCCTTCAAAGGCAAAAAAATATTGATAGTGAATACTGCCAGTGAATGTGGTTTTACCAAGCAATATGAAGGATTGCAGGCCTTACATGAAAAATATAAAGACAAACTGGTGATCGTAGGTTTTCCTGCCAACAATTTTGGCGGACAGGAGCCCGGCACCAATGAGGAAATAGGTGCTTTTTGTAAAAAAAATTACGGGGTTAGTTTCCCGATGGCAGCAAAAATTTCTGTAAAAGGAGATGATGCCGCACCCATTTACAAATGGCTCTGCAACAAAAAAGAAAATGGCGTGCTGGATGCAGAAGTAGGCTGGAACTTTAATAAGTTTTTACTGGATGAAAATGGAAAATTATTGGCGCATTTTGAAAGCAAGGTTGCGCCGATGAGTGAGGAGTTAACCGGGAAATTGTAATTACAGCAATTGTATTTTTAAGCCATCCGCCAAAAAGGATGGCTTTTTTATTTTACTTTGTGCCGATGCAGTTCGAAAAAATCATTGGCCAAAAAAACGTAAAAGAACACCTGGTGCAAATGGTGCAGCATAGCCGCTTAAGCCATGCCCTGCTGTTTTTAGGAAAAGAAGGCAGCGGGGCCCTGCCCTTGGCAATGGCCTTTGCCCAATATATCGTTTGTGAAAAAGTCAATGGCAAAACTCCTGCTGTAGCACCCGGCCCGTCACTCTTTGGAGAACCTGAGCCAGCACAAAACGATCAACCAGCAACAAGGAACGATTCCTGCGGAGAATGCGCTGCCTGCAACAAAGCCAAACAATTGATCCATCCCGATATTCACTTCTCCTACCCTGTGATTGCAAAAAAAACCGGCGACAAACCCATCAGTACCGATTGGATCAAAGAATGGCGGGAATTTATTTCATTGCATCCCTACGGCAATGTGTTCGACTGGCTGCAATTCATCCATGCGGAAAACAAACAGGGCAACATCACGGCAGAAGAATGCAACGACATTAACCGGAAGATCAGCTTAAAAAGCTTTGAAAGTGAATACAAAATTCTCCTCATATGGATGCCGGAATACCTCACTAAAAACGGCAACAAACTGCTGAAACTGATTGAAGAGCCGCCACCCAATACCCTGTTCATCCTGGTAGCCGAAAGCGAAGAGCAGATATTACCTACGATATTATCCAGAACCCAATTGGTAAAGATCCCCCTGCTGACCGATATGGAAATTGAAGCGGCATTGGAATTAAGGGCAGGCGCCAAAGTGGAAAAAGCAAGGCAGATCTCCCTGTTAAGCGAGGGGAATTACCGGGAAGCTTTGCAACTGCTGCAGCACGATGAAGACGATTGGCAGGCCGTTTTAAGGGAATGGCTGAACCATATTGCAAAAAAAAACCTGCCCGGCCAGGTTAAATGGATCGATGATATGAGCAAACAAGGCAGGGAAAAACAAAAACAGTTTCTCAAATATTTTACTCATTTACTGGAAATGGCCATTCGGGTGCAGTTTATTCCGCCTGCAGCAGAAAGCATGAACAATGAACTGGATTTTGCCCTCCGGTTGAATAAGCTTTGTGGTATCGGCCAACAGGAAGCCATTATTGAAGAACTTGACAAGGCCAGCTACTATATTGAACGCAATGCCAACGGTAAAATGCTCTTTCATGCACTCAGTATTAAGTTGCACCACATTATTAGTAACAATTCATTAATTTTGACCCAATGAGGTTTTTTGAATTGAGTCAGAACAGTGTTGTGTGTTGATTGTTGGTAACCGGTTTTATCTACTATATTCAACATCGTTGTAATCGCAGATTAGTTAAAAAATCTTCCTGTAGAGGAATTTTTAAAATCACTTGTACCGAATTGCTGCCTTCAGCCATTCATATACTATAAAATGTACGCTCAATAATGAGATACTGTACAAGAGTGCGACGCCAATGAAGCTTAATAGCAGCATTTTACCCTGGCTCATAAAAAATTCCCTCAACTAAACAGATGCTTGTTTTTAAGACTTATCGTCTTTGGTAAAAGCATTCTCAATTATTCATTTTTTAATTATCAATTAATATGGCATGTGGAAGTTGTGGAACAGGTGGCGGTGCGCCAGGCGGATGTAAAAGCCAGGGCAGTTGCGCCAGTGGAAGTTGCAACCGGATGAATGTGTACGATTGGCTGGCCAACCTGCCATTCAGCGATCCGGAAAGCTCCTGCAAAATGGTTGAAGTAAGCTTTAACAATGGCAGCCGCAAAGATTATTTTAAAAACAGCACCAACTACTTTTTTGAAAAGGGCGAAATGATCGCTGTGGAAGGCGTGAGTGGTTTTGACGTGGGCAGTGTAAACCTCACGGGTGAATTGGTGAGGTTGCAGTTAAAGAAGAATAATATCAAAGAAGATAATCCGGAGATCAAGAAAATACTTCGGAGGGCAAATGAAAATGACCTGGCCAAACTAAAAGAAACCAAGGCCAGGGAAAGGGATGTGATGATCCGCAGCCGTGCCATTGCCAAGCAGCTCAGGCTGGATATGAAAATTGCCGAAGTGGAAATTCAGGCAGATGGAAGAAAGGCAACCTTCTTTTATATTGCTGATGACCGGGTGGATTTTAGGGAATTGATAAAAGTATATGCCGGCGAATTTAAAGTAAAAGTGGAAATGCGCCAGATTGGTGCCAGGCAGGAAGCTGGTAAAGTGGGTGGCATAGGCAGTTGCGGCAGGGAATTATGCTGCAGTACCTGGCTTACGGATTTTAAAAGTGTGAATACCAATGCAGCCCGTTATCAAAATTTAAGTATCAACCAGGCCAAACTAAGCGGCCAGTGTGGCAGGCTTAAATGCTGTTTGAATTACGAACTGGATACTTACCTGGACGCTTTGCAAAATTTTCCGGATGATTGCGACAGTATAGAGATTGCAAGAGGCAGGGCATTTTTGGTAAAAAAAGATATTTTCCGCAACCTGATGTGGTACACTTTGCCCGATAGTAACAAGCAGTATCCATTAACATTGGAAAGGGTGAAAAAAATAAAATCGCTCAACCAGCAGGGCATACGCCCCGATGAACTGGAGCCGGTGGAGGTTGTGAGTAAAAAACCGGTGGAAGTAGAACCGGTTTATGCGGATGTGGTGGGACAGATCAGTTTGAGAAGCCTTGAAAAAACCAGCCGCAAAAGAAGGGAGCAGGAACGTGGACCGGGGAATAGACAAGGTGGCAATGATCAAAGGGGCAATCGGCAAGGTGGCAATGAACCGAGAGGTAACAGGCAGGGTGGCGATCAACCAAACAGACCTCCTCAAAACAGGGGTGGCAATCCGAATCATCAACGGCCAGACAACAGGGATCAACAAGGTGGCGGAAATAATCCAAACAGGAATCAGCAGCGGCCACCTCAAAACCGTGGTGGCAATCCCAATCAACAAAGACCTGATAACAGGGGGCAACAGGGCGGTGGAAATAATCCAAACAGGAACCAGCCACGGCCGCCACAAAACCGGCCGCCCCAGCAGCCAAGACAAGATAACCGGCCACCGCAACAACGGCCAGATAACAGGCCTGATAATAAAAAAGAACAGGAATAAAGTTGATATAATTGAAAACGTCGGGAGAAGTACCTGGCGTTTTTTATATTTACGATTCAATTTTCAATATGTCCATCAGAGTATCCAATCTTACAAAAACATATGGCGCTCAAAAAGCAGTCAACAATATTTCATTTGCGGTAAACAAAGGAGAGATCGTGGGTTTTCTTGGACCTAACGGTGCCGGTAAAAGCACCACCATGAAGATCATTACAGGCTATATTGAAGCCGATGGCGGAACAGCTGAAGTATGTGGCGAAAGGGTAAGCTCCAATTCGCTCAATACAAAAAAGAAGATCGGTTACCTGCCGGAAGCCAATCCCTTGTACTTTGATATGTATGTACGGGAGTATTTAGAGTTTGTAGCCGGTGTGCATGGCATCGGGCATAAAAAAGAAAAAACAGAATCGGCCATTGAAACAGTAAAGCTGAAACTGGAAGCCAATAAAAAAATTGGCCAGCTTAGTAAAGGGTACAAACAAAGAGTTGGTATTGCTGCTGCCCTGATACATGACCCGGAAGTGCTGATACTGGATGAACCAACATCTGGCCTGGATCCGAACCAGATCATAGAAATAAGAGAAGTAATAAAGCATTTAGGTAAAAATAAAACAGTGCTGTTCTCTTCTCATATCCTGCAGGAAGTGGAAGCTGTATGCGACAGGGTGATCATCATCAACCGGGGCAATATAGTTGCAGATGATCTGTTAAGCAATTTGCAAAAAGCAAATGTAACACAGCAACAGGTGCATGTTGAATTTAAAGAGCGCATCAGCATCGGCGATTTACAATCCTTACCCGAAATAATTTCCATCCATCAAATGTCTGATTCACATTTTCAGCTTTTCACCAATAATCCCGAAGTAGTGCGCAAGCAATTACTGGAATTGAGTTTGAAAAATAACCTCAACATCGTTTCTTTGCAGAGTGAAAGCAACAGCCTGGAAGACATTTTCAGAAATCTGACTTCAGCTAACAATTAACAACATAACAAAATCAAATTTTTATCATGAGCTACATTGCGTCCATTTTTGCCCGCCAGATCCTAGACAGTCGTGGAAATCCAACCGTAGAAGTAGATGTATTAACCGAAACAGAAAAATTAGGCAGGGCTGCTGTACCAAGCGGTGCCAGTACCGGCATACATGAAGCGGTGGAACTGAGAGATGGCAAGAAAAATTATTATGGCGGTAAAAGCGTATTGAAAGCTGTTAATAATGTAAATACCACCATTGCTGAAAATTTATTGGGCTGGGATATCGCAGACCAGACAGGCATTGATGCTGCACTGATAAAACTTGATGGCACGGCCAATAAAAGCAAACTGGGCGCCAACGCGATGCTGGCCGTAAGTATGGCTGTTGCAAAGGCTGCCGCCATGGAAGCCAACCTTCCCTTGTACCGCTATATTGGTGGAACCAATTCCAAAACATTGCCCATCCCGATGATGAATATCCTGAATGGTGGTGCACATGCAGATAACAAGATCGATTTCCAGGAATTTATGGTGATGCCCATAGGTGCCAATACTTTCAGCGAAGGGCTTGCATGGGGTGTTGATATTTTCCATGCCTTGAAAAGCGTGCTGAAGAAAAAAGGTTTCAGCACCAATGTAGGTGATGAAGGTGGTTTTGCACCCAACATTCAAAGCAATGAAGAAGCCATTGAAACAGTATTGACTGCTATTCAGGCAGCAGGCTATAAAACAGGCAGCCAGATCATGATCGCCATGGACGCCGCCAACAGTGAACTATGGGATGCAAAGAAGAAAAAATATGTATTTCATAAAAGTGATGGCAAAGAAATGACCAGCGAACAACTGGTAGCTTACTGGGCAAGCTGGGTGAAAAAATATCCTATCTGCTCTATTGAAGATGGAATGGCTGAAGATGACTGGAAAGGCTGGAAAATGCTGACAGAAGCTGTGGGCAGCAAATGCCAGTTGGTAGGTGATGACCTTTTTGTTACCAATGTTGACCGTCTTGGAAAAGGCATCAATGAAAGTATTGCGAACGGCTTATTGGTAAAAGTAAACCAGATTGGTACCATTACCGAAACCATCAATGCTGTAACCATGGCGCAGGGTGCTGGCTACAACACCATCATGAGCCACCGGAGCGGCGAAACAGAAGACACAACAATTGCTGACCTGGCTGTTGCATTGAATTGCGGTCAGATCAAAACCGGCTCTGCCAGCCGTACAGACCGTATGGCCAAATACAATCAATTGATAAGAATTGAAGAAATTTTGGGCAGCAGTGCAGTTTATCCAAAAGGAAAAATTAAATTTGGTAAATAAGTTCGTAAGAAGTTCGTAATTGATCAATGGATAATAACGCAGAAAATAACTCCTCAACGCTGCCGCAAAAAAAGTGGTGGAAGGGAAAATTAGCCTGGATGAAGAATAAATACCTTCTGGCCAGTGCATTTTTTCTTGTTTGGATGCTGTTTTTTGACCCCAAAGATGTTAGCTCCGGTATCAACAGGTGGCGTAAGTTCAAAGAATTGCAGGCAAGCGAACAAAAACTGACCAGGCAGATCGAGGGAACCCGTGGAGAACTGGGGCAGTTAAAAAGCAATGCGCAAACCATTGAAAAATACGCCCGGGAAAAATATTGGATGAAAAAAGATAATGAAGACCTGTTTATAGTAGAGGATAAGGCTGAAAATAAATAGGTTATTGGGCAATATTCACTTCCAAATACCGTTTTTGGAAATGGATAATTGATAATTAAACTTCTTAACAAGCTTTTTAAACTTATGCAAAGCATCACGCAGGATGACCTGTTGCTGTATATTTACGGCGAGGCATCCACAGAACAAACAGCCGCGATCAAGGCAGCTTTACAAACGGATTGGAAATTGAATGAGCAGTACCAGGAATTACTTTCAGCTAAGGAAAACCTTGGCCCTGTGAATGTTTCTCCCCGTAAAAAAGCGCTTGATTTTGTACTCAACTATGCTAATAAACAAGTAAAGGAATTTACTGATTAGCAGGAATCAATCCATTAAACTAATTTTAAACTAATTTGCCTCCCCAACCTTGTTGGGGAGATTTTTTTATGTCAAAAAAGGAACTTTACGACCATGTGATCCATTACTTCCTGGAGTTTAGCCCGGAGGCGGAAACGGAATTGCTGTACGATAACCCTTTTCAGCTACTGGTGGCAGTAATACTGTCTGCCCAGTGTACCGATAAACGGGTGAATCAAACAACACCCGCCCTATTTGAAAAATTCCCGGATGCTACAAGCCTTTCAACCGCCAATTTTGATGAGTTATTTCCGCTGATAAAAAGTATCTCCTACCCCAATAATAAAACCAAACACCTGATTGGAATGGCCAGGATGCTGATGGAGAAATTTGGCGGGCAAGTACCCATGACGGTAGAAGAACTGGTACAATTGCCTGGAGTGGGCAGAAAAACAGCTAATGTAATTACTTCTGTAATTGATGAACAACCCAATATGGCAGTGGATACACATGTATTCAGGGTGAGTGCAAGATTGGGTCTTACTGTGAATGCAAAAACACCGCTTGCTACTGAAAAACAACTCATTAAACATATTCCAGATAAATATATTCATAAGGCGCATCATTGGCTGATTTTGCACGGACGCTATACTTGTACTGCCCGAAACCCCCAATGCAACAAATGCGGATTAAATCTTGTCTGTAAATTTTACAAGAACCTGCTTAAAAAGGGAATATAATTCAGGAATAATCGTTTAATTTGTAGAAATTTCCTATAATTGGGAAACCCCATTGTTTATTATCAAAGGAACTAATAACTGCATGAAAAGAATTACGCTGCTGACAGCAACAATAGTAATGTTGATTGCAAGTGGGAAGAAGGCCTCCGCACAGTATTACTTTTACGATGGAAATTCATATAACTCCGCCGTGATGTTTGAATTTGGCGCATCTGCCGGCATCATGAATTGCCTTACAGATATTGGAGGTAAAAAAGGATTGGGTAAGAAAATGGCCGGTGATCTTAATTTGGGTAAAAGCCAGCTTAATGGCAGTATCTACCTGATGGCTACCTACAAAGAAGCGGTGGCATTGCGGCTGGAAGGCACCTGGGGAACAGTTAAGGCTTATGACAGTATCATGGTGAAAGAAAAAGGCAATACAAACGGACGATATGAGCGTAACCTGAATTTTAGAAGCAAGATATCCGAAATATCATTGGTAGCTGAGTTTCATCCATTGTTTATGTTTATTAACTGGTCTTTGAGAGATGACCAGGATCCCCCAAGAATATCCCCTTATTTGGCAGCCGGTATTGGCTGGTTTTCATTTAACCCACAGGCCAGATCAAGAAGAGGTGACTGGATAGACCTGCAACCATTAAGTACAGAAGGTCAGGGTTTTGCTGAATATCCAGAAAGAAAGCAGTACAAATTATCGCAGTTTAATATGCCCATTGGTATCGGGATACGCTATGAATTATCTTCTACTTTTAACTTACGTGCTGAAGTAATGCACCGCAGGTTGTATACCGACTATCTTGATGATGTGAGTACCAAGTACATCAACAACGCTACATTCTCCAACTACTTTAACGGGCAGCAGTTACAGGATGCAATAGATATGGCAAGCAACCAAAGAACCAATAATGGACCAGAGTCATATATATACAGGAAAACGGAAACCGGTATCAGGGGTAATCCGAATAACAATGACTCCTATTTTACATTTAATATCAAGCTGGGATTAACATTTGGCAGAGAGGGAAGGAGATAAGATACTAGTTAAAATAAATATATTTTAAAGCGCTGTTGTCAGCGCTTTTTTTGTGTCAGGATCTTTACAGGAACACTGCACCCGGAAACTATTTAACATTGTACTCCCGCTTTAATTGGGTGTGAGCAAATAGACTGTATTTGAAAAGTAGAAAATTAACCAGTAGTTTTTGAAACCCCTGGCAAAAAAAATGCGGCACCAGTTTATGGAGCCGCATCTATAGCTTTTGCTTGTTTATTATTTATACTGTGGCATAATTCCTTTCGCCATCTCTGTCATTTTCTTCAATCCGTCTTCCGGCAGGTTCCCTTTCTTGAATTCGGCTAAAATTTCTGGATGTTTGGTTTCCATTTCCATTAAGAAATGTTCTTCAAATGCTTTCACATTTTTAACTGCTACATCTCTCAGTAAACCCTGCGTTCCCAAATAGATGATGGCAACCTGTTTTTCAACTGTGAAAGGTGAGTACTGCGCCTGCTTTAATATTTCCACGTTCCTGGCTCCCTTATCAATAACATTCTTAGTGGCTGCATCCAGATCACCACCAAATTTAGAGAAAGCTTCCAGCTCACGGTATAATGCCTGGTCAAGTTTTAATGTACCAGCCACTTTTTTCATTGATTTGATCTGTGCATTACCACCCACACGGCTCACCGAAATACCTACGTTGATGGCAGGACGGATACCGGAGTTGAACAGGTTACCTTCAAGGAATATCTGACCATCGGTAATGGAGATTACGTTTGTAGGAATATAAGCCGATACATCACCAGCCTGTGTTTCGATAACCGGCAAAGCTGTTAATGAACCGCCACCTTTTACCAGGTGTTTGATCGATTCAGGAAGATCGTTCATCTGGCGGGCAATATCGTCCCTTGCAATTACTTTAGCAGCCCTTTCCAGCAAGCGGCTATGCAGGTAGAATACGTCACCAGGATACGCTTCACGGCCCGGTGGGCGACGTAACAACAAAGACACTTCACGGTAAGCCACCGCCTGCTTTGACAGATCATCATAAATGATCAATGCCGGACGGCCGGTATCACGGAAGAATTCACCTATAGCAGCACCGGCAAACGGAGCATAGAACTGTAACGGAGCAGGGTCAGATGCTGAAGCGGCAACAATGGTTGTATAAGCCATCGCTCCATTTTCTTCCAGCGTTTTCATGATACCTGCAATAGTAGAAGCCTTTTGGCCAATCGCCACATAGATGCAGTAAACAGGCTTACCAGCTGCGTAAAATTCTTTCTGATTAATGATGGTATCAACACAAATAGCTGTTTTGCCAGTTTGGCGGTCACCAATTACCAATTCCCTTTGACCACGGCCAATAGGGATCATCGCATCAATAGACTTGATACCGGTTTGCAGAGGTTCTTTTACCGGCTCACGGAAAATTACACCTGGTGCTTTACGTTCCAGGGGCATTTCGTATAATTCGCCTACAATTGGGCCCTTGCCATCAATGGGTTCGCCCAATGTATTGATCACACGGCCACTCATACCATCGCCCACTTTGATAGAAGCGATCTTATCAGTACGTTTTACTTTATCGCCCTCTTTGATCTCACTGCTGTCGCCCATCAATACCACACCCACATTGTCTTCTTCCAGGTTCAAGGCAATGGCTTTTACGCCATTCTCAAATTCTACCAGCTCACCGCTGCGTACATTGTTGAGGCCGTACACACGGGCAATACCATCACCCACCTGCAGTACAGTACCTACTTCAGAAAGATTGGCGCCTGCATTAAAATTGCTTAACTGCTGACGCAGTATCGCCGAAATTTCATCTGGTTTAATATCTGCCATAATTGTATTTTTAAAAGCCTCACCCTCGTTCCCTCTCCTACAGAGAGGGAGGCCAGGCATTAGTTATTAATTAAACTTTTTGTTTTTTACTTTTCAAGTTCATTTCTTTCTTCACCTTTCCTTATCTTATTTTCTGGATGTACACGTTTTCCAGTAACTGTTTTTTTATGTCTTTCAAATCCCTCAGAATACTTGCATCCACCAGGGTATCCTTCATCTCTAAAGTAAAACCACCAATCAATTCTTCATCCACCACTGTTTCCAGTTCAATGTTTTGCATTGGGGAAGAAGACTTCACTTTATTTACAATATAATCCTTTATGTCATCTCCAACTGGTGCAGCTGTGGTAAGTTTTATCCTGTAAATTCCCTTTATGGCGTTGTATTGTTCAATAAATGCATTGGTGATCTCTGGCAGAACATTTTCACGGCCTTTGTTTACCAGCAGTTTAATAAAAGTTGCTGTAGTTTGACCAATTTTTCCGGCAACCACTGCATCCAGGATCTTATCTTTTGTGCTGGGCTTTACGATCGGGCTGCGTAATAAAGCAATAAAATCCGGGTTGGTTTTTCCAATACCCTGCAACAGTTTCATATCTGCACAAACAGCGTCTAACTGGTTTAGTTCCGTTGCCAGATCCAATAAACTTTTTGCGTACCTGCCTGCTAAACGTGGATTATTCATTCGTAATTTGATGATTTGAAAATTGACCGATTTGAAATTTTTGATGGTGGAAACAGTTCATCATCAAATCTTCAAATCAAACAATCAACTTAATTCAATTTTGCGTCGTTGGCCAGTTGTTTGATAAATATTTCCTGGTCAGCTTTATTACCCAGTTCCCTGCGCAATACTTTTTCACTTACTTCAATAACCAAGTTCCCCACCTGGTTTTTCATATCCACTAAGGCAGCCATTTTTTGATTGTTGATACTAACCTGTGCATCAGCGATCATCTTTGCCTTTACTTCGTTTGCTTCTTCCTTGGCCTGGGCAATGATCTTGTCTTTTGTATCTTTTGCTTCCCTCAGCATTACAGCCCTTTCTTCACGGGCCTGTGCAAGTAAAGCCTCGTTATCATTTTTCAACTGCGCCATTTCAAGCTTCACTTTTTCTGCCGTTGCAATGGAGTCAGCAATGTTGCCTTCCCTGTCATGTACCGCTTTCAAAATGGGCTTCCAGGCGTATTTGCCGAGTACAAACAATATAATAAGAAACGTTACCGTCATCCAGATCACCAATCCGAAGTCTGGTTTTACCAATGGATTTAAATCATCTAAAAAAACCATATTATAAAAGTTTACTTTTTTTGATAAATGCAAGTTCTCCGCCCTGTGCTTTAAACTTGCATTTGTTTTTTTGCAATTGGATTATTGTCCAAGGCCTAAGAACGAAATTACACAAGCAAATAACGCAACCGCTTCTACGAACGCTGCTGCGATAAGCATTGTGGCTCTGATATCATTCGCAGCTTCTGGCTGACGAGCAATACCTTCAGTTGCACCTTTACCAATCTGGCCGATACCGATACCGGCACCTACTGCCGCTAAACCAGCACCAATTGCTGCAATACTTCCTACCATAGTTGTACAATTTTTGCCAGGATCTTACCCCCAGCGGTTTATAAAAGAATTAATGATGTGCTTCTTCATGATGATGTTCTTCCACGGCCATACCAATATACAGCGCCGTTAACATCGTAAAAATAAATGCCTGTAAAAACGCCACTAACAATTCAATACAATAAATAAAAGCAGCAAAAGGCACTGCTACTGCTGCTGCTAATATAGCCTTAAATACAAAGATCAGGCATATCAAAGCCAGCACCAGGATATGGCCTGCTGTGATGTTTGCAAACAACCGGATCATCAATGAAACAGGCTTGATAAAAACACCCAGCAATTCAATAGGAGCCAAAAATATCTTCATCGGAACCGGTACGCCAGGCATCCAGAAAATATGCTTCCAGTATGCTTTGTTGGCGCTCACATTAACCACGATAAATACGATCAAAGCTAATACCATGGTGAAAGCAATATTACCACTCAGGTTGGCTCCACCTGGAAAAAATGGTATCAGACCCAACAGGTTGTTCAGCCAGATAAAGAAGAAAATGGATAATAAAAGTGGCATGTACTTAGCATACTTTGCGCCAATATTAGGCTTTGCAATATCATCTCTCACAAACAAAATGATCGGTTCTAAAAAGCTCTGAAGGCCCTTTGGTGCAGAAGTAACGCCTGTTTTTTTGTATGCTTTTGCAATGCTCAGGAAGATCACACATACCAGGATCATTGACAGCATCAGCGTAGCCACATTTTTAGTGATAGAAATATCATACAGGGTGGCTTCCTTGTTGATGGTGCCGTCTTCTGACACAATATCGATCTTGCCACTTTTGTGGTTGAGCTTGTAATTATTTTTCCCTTTATAAATTACCGGGTGGTGATGTTCGTCTACCAGGTTGCTGGAACTGAAAACCTCCATACCCTGGTCTGTATAAAGAATTACGGGCAGCGGAACAGAAGTATGACCCCATAAATGCCAGCCATAGCTGTCTCTTACGTGATCCATGATGGTTTCCGTAATATTAAATTTCCCCTCCTCGTGTTCTGCCACCTTTTCTTGCCCTGCAGGTTGGTGTGGGTCCTGGGCCAAAATGTCCGTAACAAAAAGCGATAGAAAAGCGCTGAAAATCGCTACCAGTGTGGATTTGATGCCCTTTAATGCCATATCGTTCCTGAAATTTGGCGCAAAGATAGGGGTTGACAGGTGAAAGTAAAAGGGAGAAGTAAAGAATTTGTTGGGTAATTTAATCAAGGTTCATTTCCTTGCGGAGCTGGATGATTTTTTCCAGTTGGGTAACATCTAATTGGTCTTTGGGGCGGTTAACAGCTCTCTTGTTTGCCAAAAGTTGATTGATATGGATAAAGTAAACAGTGGTGTTTTCTATTTCACCTACCGATGCCATCTTCAGGCATTCATCAAATGAATAGTCTTCCAATCCTTTCATGCTGATAAGCAGATCGAGCCTCAAACCATTATTTAACCGGAAATCGGTCCAGCCGGGGACAATTTGCATCGTTTCGAGCATAAAATAATCCCCCATTTCACAGTCACTGAAAGCCTTTCGGAGCCTTTTCCTGTTGTCAATAGTATCTTCTATCCAGATATCTAAATCTCCAGTGTACCGCTGATAACCATGCAAGTTAACTGCATACCCCCCTACCATCATGTATCTCACCGTGTTTGCAGCAAGCGTTTTCCAAAATCTTACTATCTCTTCGTCAAATATGTCCATTAATTACTATTTGGGTAAAAAGGGCTGGTGGGTCACTTTAGTATTTTTCAGCATTATACTTATTTTGTACAATTTGGTGGCCATTAAAAACCGCTCTGTATAACTGCGTTTAAGTGCTTCTTTTAAAAGGTCGGTCTCTGCTTTTTCATAACAGGCGTCGGGCTCACTCAAAAATAATTCTTCGGGAGATAGTTCTTTATTGTTGTCGACTTTTGCCATATTGCAATTTACTAAATATTTTGGGTTGAAATCGAAGGATTTTAAACAACTGTCTCCTCCTTTTCAAATTGCATTTTATACAATTGACTATAATACCCCCCTGCTGCCATCAGCTCTTCGTGGCTGCCGGTTTCTTTGATCTCCCCTTTATCCAATACCAGTATTTTGTTTGCTTTTCGGATGGTAGACAACCGATGTGCAATAACAATGGAGGTTCGTCCGGCAATCAGCTTTTCTATCGCCTGCTGAATTAGATGTTCTGTTTCTGTATCCACCGAAGAAGTGGCTTCATCTAAAATGAGGATGGATGGATCGTATAAAATAGCCCTCACAAAACTCAATAACTGCCGTTGTCCCAATGATAAAGTAGCCCCTCTTTCCATCACATTATAATCGTACCCTCCCGGTAACTGCATGATAAAATCATGAATACCGATCATTTTTGCTGCTTCCACAACCTGATCTTTTTTGATATCACTATTGCGAAGTGTTACATTTTCATATACCGAACCGCTGAAAAGAAATACATCCTGGAGTACCACTGCAATTTTGCTGCGCAGGTACAACAGCTCGTATGATTCAATGTCTGTACCATCAATTTTTATCCCGCCTTTTTGAATGTGGTACAGCCGGTTCAGCAAACTGATAATGGAAGTTTTGCCACTGCCGGTATGACCCACGATGGCCATCGTTTCACCAGCTTTGATATCGAATGAAATATTTTTTAACACATACTTGTCCTCGTTATAAGCAAACCAAACGTTTTCAAAACGCACAGCACCTTGTAAAGTGGCCGGCATTTGCTTTCCTTCGTTGCTTGCGCTGTCGTTAATATCCAGCACTTTAAAAACCCTTTCGCTGGCGATCATACCCATTTGCAGAACATTGAATTTATCGGCCAGCATTCTAAGCGGACGGAACAGCAGGTTCAGGCAAAGCAAAAAAGAGGTAATGATGCCGGATATTTTTACAGCCTCTTCGTCCGGCACGGCATCTTTTGCAGCCCACCATACCAACAAACCGGTAGATAAAGCCAATATCAACTCCACTGCGGGAAAGAAAACAGAATAAGCAAAAATGGCTTTGATATTGGCGTTCCGGTGTTCTTTATTTATAGCGTTGAATTTTTTAAACTCCCTGTCTTCAGCAGCAAAGGTCTGCACAATACTCATACCTGTGATGTGTTCCTGTACAAAAGCATTGAGGGATGCAACGGCATTGCGTACACGAATAAAGGATCTATTTACACTTTCCTTAAAATAAAAGGTGGCGATAATGAGTACAGGAAATGGCGCCAGGCAGATCAAAGTAATTTTCCAGTCAACAAAAAACATATATACCAATACAGCAATAATAGAAAGCAGGTCGGCAATGATAGGAATAAGGCCGTCGCTGAAAATCTCATTGATCGATTCTATATCATTGATCGTCCGGGTAGTGAGTGTGCCAATAGGCGTTTTATCAAATTGTGATAAATTCAGGTTCACAATTTTTTTATAGGTACTCACGCGGAGGTCTTTAACCACATTTTGCCCCAGGGAAGCAGTAAAAAAGGTAAATACAAAACGGCAAATACTCTCTATTACAAGCAGGGAAAGCTGGATGACCGTAATGCCCACGATCACCTGGGCAGCACCCTGTAAAAACAAAAACTCAGCCTCTTTGTTTAAACCATCTGTGATGGTTACCTGTATCAGCCAGGGTCTTACAGGTGAGATCACTGCCAGGAACACTGCCAGGAAAACGGATGCATAAAACTTATTTTTATAAGGAGCAGCAAATTGAAACACCCTGCGGAGTAAAGAAAAATCAACTACTTTTTTGCCTTGCACCTGTTGGCTCATGCGGCAAAGTTAGTGGGGAAGGATGGAGCTGCAAGCAGTGAAATGATAAACGGATGATGATGAAATGCCCAGTTGAAATGATGATGTTATTGGATTGATAGGATTGGTATGATTAAAAAGGCGATTAGACCGGTTCTCCTGTCCGGCGATTACCCATTTTCCCATCTTCCTCATTTTCAAATCATCAAATCTTATCATTTTCAAATTACTCACTCTCCATCTTCTTATTATAGGCTTTTATAAAAATGGCCCCCAGGTTTTTGTAGGGTGGTACATAATCGTCCCAGCTTTCCCTTATGCCTTTATTACTGTCTGCATAGAAAATTTTGGTAAGCGTAGCCCACATCTCTTTCCAGGCAATGGTTTTGCCTGCTGCAAGGGTTTGATTGAGGTAATTAAGAATAGGCCGGTTGATATCGCCCTTGCCTATTTCTTTTGATGAAATGATATGTGCATCCGGACTGATATCAAGTATTTCACTCAGGTTTTTATATCCGCCGCAGGATCCCAGCACGATGATCTTAGCATCACCCGGCATTCTTTTAATAGTTCCCGGTAGCCAGTAACTATGACCACGGTGAATAACAATGGAAGGATTAATATCCAGGTCACGCAGGTAATTGCCTAAATGCTTTTGTGCCGTGTCATCTAAATTCTGGTCGCTGTCAAGCGGCCGGTTGGCGAAAATCCATACCGGCTTACCCCTGGTTGATTTGATCTCCACCCATTCTTTTTTGCCCGTTATGCTCCACTCTGCTTTATTGAATGAATTGAGAAAAGCCGGGAAAATGCCTTTACCATCTTCATCACCATAAAAAAACACCTGCTGTACCACCCTGCCTTTTTCATCTGCCAGGTAACTGTAATCCAGTGAATAAATGGATGGTATGCCCAATTGGCTGGTAAGATCAATGCTGTTGTCATCAAACGAAAGAAATATCTGCCTGAGTAAACTGTAAATCACCTTCCCCTTGGTATTGTTTTCTTCGATACACTTTTGCTCATTGGCAAAAATATCATCCATCATATTTTTTGAAGTTCCCTGCTGTTGATACTGCTGTAACTGTCTGCCACATCCACCGCATCTTCCAGGTTGGCCTTTTCGTGCAGGTTAGATACAAATGCCTTCATTAAAGTGGTGGCATTATCATGCGGCATCATCTTAAGGAAAGTATCCAGCTGGTTAAAATTGGCCGCCATCTTGATGAACTTCTTAAAAAAATCCATTTTTACATTCATCAGCAGTTTGTCTGTCCTGGGCTGTGGACCAAGCAACTGGGTAAGCCTGCTGAAACTGTGTTTATAGCTGGATGTGTAAATATCATTCTCTCCCATTACCATCATAAAATATAACTCTTCGGCCGTAAGGGGCTGGATGGCCTTCATACGGATGGCCAGGTTATTCTGGTCGTGCAGGTCGTTGATAGGGGTGATAAAATGACGCAATGCTTTTCGCTGCAGCATATCCCTGAGGCCATTGGTGCCAAACATCGCAACAGGCGTATCCTTTTGTATCAGTCTGTGATAGTAAGCGATCTCTGTTTTTACCAGCAATTTGTAATAACCTACCGAATCCATGGTGGCTTCACCATCACCTACTACCTTCCGGATGCTGTCTGTTGATTGCTTTCCACTCAACAGGTCATCCAAAAAAGGATAGTACAACAATGCATTGGGAGTATGGCTGAGCTTTGCCACCGTCTGCACCATGGGGTTTGTACTTTGCCTGATCAGCTTTCCTTCCGGCGAAGTAGTAGAGGAAGCGTAATCATACAATTGCTTAGGATCATTTTTACAGGCCACCACCACCAGGCTGTCTGCAAACGGTTCTTTTACGTAAGGACGGATGGTGGTAAGTATCAGGGAAGGATACCTGGTAACATATTTCAGGTATAAGATCTTTTTACTTTCCTGGTAACCGGGGTTTTTATTAAATACTTCTGCATTGATAACACCGGCTTCGTAAGGCACTTCGTTTATAAAAGGCGCCATACTCTGGCTGTCGATATTGGCCTTTAATATTTTTTCAAAATTATCTATCAGCAAGGGAGCCATCGCAGGGTTGAACTTCCTCCCCTTCCAGGCAAGCCTGAACGACCTGATCACGTCTTCAACAAAATTAAGCTGGCGTATCTTATCATTGTTTGAAGCTATTTTTGGATTGCGCTCGATAAAACAAAGTATCTCACCAATTTTACGGGTAAGCACATCTGTTACCTGCAGGTTTATTTCCTCATTTTTTCCAACCCTGATCACGCTATCCTGCTTACCATCCGCTTTGTCGCATTTCACCTGCTCTTCTTTTATTCTGTCGTGAAAACGCACCCGCTGAAAAGGCACTGCCAGGTTATCGCACTGGGCATCAGTATGCAGACTTGCGAAATACAACAAAAAGAACGTTATAAATTTCTTCATTACCTATTTGATATTGCTGATGGCGAATTTACGTGAACCTTTTTAATAAGTTTATTTATATCAACTTCCCGGCAATTACAAAGCGTTGGGCTGGTTAACAATTTAATAATACGGTATACTGCTGTTACTGGTAACATAATTGACATGAAAGACTACTTTTGCGCAGCAAATATTGTATGAGTAATGTTAAAAAAATTCTAATCGCTGATGACGAGCCGGATATTTTGGAAATTCTGCAATTCAATCTCCAGAACGAAGGTTACGAAGTGATCACCGCCAAAAACGGTGATGAAGCGATAGAGGCAGCAAAGAAAAACCAGCCTGGTCTTATTATACTGGATGTAATGATGCCAGGTAAAAATGGAATAGAGGTCTGTAATATCCTTCGTATGCAGCCTTCCTTTAAAGACACGCTGATCATTTTTCTTTCTGCATTAAGCGATGAAACCACCGAGGTAAGAGGACTTGAAACAGGTGCTGATGATTACCTCACCAAACCCATCAGCCCTAAAGTACTCGTGAGTAAAGTGAACGCCCTGTTCCGCAGGGTAAATGATAAAGAGTCGTTAGGAACAATCAAAATTGGTGACCTGGTGATTGACAGGGAAAAATACATTATCAATTACCTTGGAAAAGATATTATCCTGGCCCGGAAAGAATTTGAATTGCTGGCATTACTGGCATCCAAACCAAGCAAGGTTTTTTTACGCAACGAAATATTAAACCAGGTATGGGGTACCGAAGTAATTGTTGGTGACCGTACCATTGATGTACATATCCGTAAAATAAGACAAAAGCTGGATCTCGACTGCATTACCACCGTAAAAGGTGTGGGGTACAAATTTGATATGCAATAGCCCCTGTCCGCTAAGGTGGAATATTACATTTTATTAATGGATACATTTGCATTATTAAACAGCTTTAGCAAAGAGGAATGTATTCATCCAAAAATTTAACACCGCAACAATTGTCTGCCGTTACCGCAGCGGTAATTGCCTTCCCTATAAGCATTGGCATTTATTTTTATACGCTTACCTGGTGGGTGGCATTGCTGTCGCTGGTTGTTATATTCTTTGGTTCTTTTGGCATTATACATTTTATGCTGCAGCAGTTCATTAACAGAAAAATAAAACTGATATATAAACTCATCTATCAAACAAAGGCCAGTAAAAGAGAAGAGTTTTATTACAAAAATATTCTGCCACAAAAAAGCATCGAAGAGGTAAGGGAAGATGTGCAGGAATGGGCCGAACAAAAGAAAACCGAGATTGAGGTTCTGCAGCAAAACGAAGCCTACAGGAAAGAGTTTTTGCAAAACCTGTCGCATGAGTTAAAGACACCCATTTTTGCCATACAGGGCTATGTGCATACATTGCTGGGTGGCGCCCTGGATAACCCGGAGGTAAATAAAAAATTTCTCGCCAGCACTTCAAGAAATATAGACAGGCTGGTAAACCTTGTAGACGATCTTGATGAAATATCCAAATTAGAAAGCGGTGAACAGCTGCTGTACAAAGAGAACTACATTATACAGGACCTGATAAAAGATGTGTTTGAATCACTGGCGATAAAAAGTGATGAAAAGCAAATGCGGATGCAGATAAAAAAAGGTTGTGAGCTGCCATTAACCGTATATGCCGATAAAGAAAAAATAAGACAGGTATTGATCAACCTGATTGACAATGCCATAAAATATGGAAAACAAAACGGGGTAATTGAAGGCAGTATTTATAAAATAGAAGGCCGTAAAATACTGGTGGAGATTAGCGATGACGGGCTGGGTATACCCGAAGAACATCTGGGCAGGATATTTGAACGCTTTTACCGCACTGATGCCGCCCGCAGCAGGAAGGTAGGCGGCAGCGGGCTGGGCCTCTCAATCTGCAAACATATTATTGAAGCACACGACCAAACCATTCACGTACGCAGCACCATTGATGTAGGTACAACTTTTGGGTTTACCTTAGATGGAAGAAAAGATCAATAACCTGCTTCTGCGACATCCAGCTTTACATCCTTATAATAATACACATAGAATTTCCTGGCCACTTTTTTGTTTCTGTACTGCACTACAGTATCTGTTTTTAATGGCACGATATTATTGACATAGGAAAATATCTTTTCCTGCACCAGGTAGTTGGAAGGTGAGAAGATATAAATATCCCTGCTGCCTGCAGGCAAACCACGTTGTACATTCAGCCAATGATATTGATGTATATCCTGTACCGGGCCAAGCGCCACCGTAGGTATGCCCAGGGGCTTTGCCACATAATACTCAATATGTGCTGCCGGGTACCACTTATCCGCAAGAATGATGGCATTGGGTGTGTCATTTCTGGAATGTGTGCTAAAGTAAATACTGTCGAATGTTGCGGACAGCTCTTTCCAGCCATATGCATCCAGTGTTATATCCCTTTCACCTTTTTTCCGTTCATCTTTGCTTCCCATTGTGCCGGGAAATAAAAATACAAAGGCCATACCTGCTGCCGTTATAAAAACCAATAACCCGTTGGCCAGTATAAAACCTACGGGTGCCAGTTTGTTTGACCGGGATGACCAATGCAGCCTTGAATAATAGCCAGCAGTAAGCAATATCAGGCACGAATAGGCCGGGCCCGTCCAATGAGGTAACACTTCTTTAAACAAAGAAATAACGGCAGCTGCCACAATGAGTGGAAGCCCGGTAAGCAGCAGCAATCTTTTATTGGTGCGTTTTACAAATAAATCCCTGTGCCAAATGGCTCTTATGATCAGGAAAAACACCACCGGGTTACAATAAAATACCTGGCCTCCTGCAAATGAAAAAAAGCTTTCTGCATGTACACCTGCATGGGCGATGTTAACTCTTTCGCCATGATACAAGAACGTAATAAAATTATTTTGAACGTTCCATAACAACACTGGTGTAAAAAAAAGGATGGTAACGGATGCTGCGGCATAGATGCTCCAGTGCTTTAACCAGGGCCTGCAATACATCAAAAGATATAACAGAAAGCCCAGCCATAAAAACACCGTATGGATTTTACAAAGCATGCCCAGCCCTGTTAGTACACCAAACCACAAAATATTTTTTACAGATTTTTTTGTGAGGTATTTTGTTTCAGTGATCTTGATCAGGAGATACAAGGAAGCCACCCAGCACAGCATCTGCGGCGAATCGGGAAGAATGAAAGTGCCGGCAATAATACTTCCGTAAACACTGCCTGTATAGAGCAGGGCTGCCAAAAAGCCTGTATAACCGTTCACAAGGCGTGCGCCGCATTTATACATTAACCAGGTGGTAACAGCGCTGCAAACCATCGCACCCAGCCTTATCATAAAGGCATTGTCCAGCAACAAATTGAAAGTACTTAACCTTATCAGCCAGCCAACCATGGGTGGGTGATCAAAATAATTCCATTGAAGCGGATCGGCGAATAAGCGGTAGTAAACCTCATCATTGCCCAATTCAAGCGTACCGGCAACCATCATTCTTAGAAAGGTTGCAAAAGCAATGAGCAGCAATGTGTGGCGGCGGTAGTTCAAGTGATACGAATTGGACTTTGCCTTCAGGTCGAAAATCATGCCACAGGATGATCTTTACGATAGTATTTTATGGCAAATAAAAAATAAACAGGCGCCGTAACACAATAAAATCAAAGCTGCCTGGTCTTTTTAAATAACAGCCTTTCTTCGTTGATATTGCTGCACCAATAAACACACAACAGTGCTCCCGTTACGCCAATAAAAGAACCCGCCAGCACATCAATCAAAAAGTGCTGTGATAAATAGATCCTCGAAAAGCCAACGGTAACTGCCAATATCAAAAACAAAACCTCCAGCCTACTGCTTCTGCAATACAAAGCGAGTACAGCGGCGGCGGCAAAAGCCGAAACAGTATGGCCGGAAGGAAAACTGCTGCGTCCTTCATGAATAACACCTTTTATAAAAAACGGAAGCCACTCCGGCGAAAAATAAACCAGTGGCCGGGGCGATTCCGCAAGGGGTTTGGTTAGCTGTGTCAATAGACCTGTAAAGGCATAGGCAACCACGAATGTAAGCGCCAGTTTTCTTTTCTTTAAAACAAAAAAGAAAAACAGTGACAACAGCACCATTGTTAAGCCATTTCCCAGTTCAGTATAGCAGATAAAAAAAAAGTCGAGCCAGTCCGTATGAAAAGCATTTAAGATCAGGAAACTTTTTGACTTTCCCTCAGACAGGAGGAGGAAAAAGCCAGGTGCCAGCACAAAAAGATAGGCAATAAAAAAAGTAATATGTTTTGACCTTCCTGTTGTATCTTTTATCATGCCGCAAATTAACAAAACAGTTTTAAGTAACGCAATCCGGTTCACCTGTAACCACCTGTTCCTTATTGTTTTGGTAACACTGTGTTTACAATTTGGCAATATGGTTATCGCAACTTTATATAAAGTTTCAAAGCCTGGAAAAAAGAAAAATCGATATTGCGGTTATTTCCGATGTTCATCTTGGTACTTACGGGTGCAGGGCAAATGAACTATCCCGGTACCTCTCCACAATTGATCCTGCTATCTTAGTATTAAATGGCGACATTATCGACATCTGGCAATTCAGTAAAAAATACTGGCCGCCTGCACATATGCAGGTGATCAAGCAAATAACCAGTATGCTTAGCCGTGGAGTAAAAGTGTATTATGTAACCGGTAACCACGATGAAATGCTCCGCCGCTTTGAAAACTTCTCCGTTGGTGATTTCCACATTGTAAACAAACTGGTCATTCATCACGCCAACAATAAAAAAAGCTGGATATTTCACGGCGATGTTTTTGATGTAACCATGCAATACAGCAAGTGGCTGGCAAAGCTTGGTGCTGTTGGATATGACCTGCTGATCGCCATCAATTCGTTGATCAATTATATCAGCAAAGTTTTTGGCTATGGCCGTATTTCACTGTCAAAAAAAATAAAGAACTCCGTAAAAAGTGCTGTAAAGTTTATCAATAGTTTTGAGCAAACAGCAGCCAGCATTGCTATAGAAAAGGGGTATGATTATGTTATCTGTGGCCACATTCACCAACCTTGTAACCGGATCATAAAAACGGGTGAGGGCGATGTCAATTATCTTAATTCTGGTGACTGGATAGAGAATCTTTCAGCCCTTGAATATCAAAATGAGCGGTGGACAGTGTATCAATACCAGCAAGACAGGCTGGTAACTGAATTACACAACATTTATTATACAGATGAAGCAGCCTACCTGCGTACCACAGAAATATTTAAAATGATGATGGAAGATTTTGTAAAAGCTTCCTGATATACCCCCGTCTCACCGAAACGGCAAGACGAGGAAATTTATAAACATGAAAGTACTTTACGCCATACAAGGAACAGGCAATGGGCATGTAAGCCGTGCCAATGAAATACTGCCGTTGCTGCATCAAAAATGCGACCTCGATATTTTATTAAGCGGTGTGCAGGCTGATGTTGGCGTAAACCTTCCCCTTACGTATAAAAAGAAAGGGCTGAGTTTTATTTTTGGGAAAAAAGGCGGTGTTGATTTTTATAAAACACTGCAGCAACTGCAGGGGAAAAAATTTTTGAGAGAAATAAAGGAGCTGCCCGTTGAAAAGTACGACCTGGTGATCAATGATTTTGAACCGCTAAGTGCCTGGGCCTGCAGGATCAAACATGTTCCCTGTATTGCCATGAGCCACCAGTTTGCCGTATTGCACAAAAGCGCCCCTAAACCTTCCTCATTTGACCCATTTGCTTTGATGGTGCTGCGTTATTATGCACCCTGTAAAACGGGCGTAGGCTTTCATTTTAAACAATATGGAGACAATATTTTTACACCGGTCATAAGAAAAGAAATAAGAAATGCCAATGTAAAAAACAAAGGCCATTATACAGTGTACCTGCCTGCATATGACGACGAAAAGATCATTTCATTTTGTAAACAATTCAGGGGTATTGAATGGCAGGTGTTCAGCAAACACACCAAAAAAACTTATAAAGAGAAAAACTGTTTTATTCAACCAGTCAGTGCGGCAGCCTTTACAGACAGCTTTACCAGTTGTGAAGGAATTTTATGCGGTGCCGGTTTTGAAACGCCTGCAGAAGCTTTGTTTATGGAGAAGAAGGTGCTGGTGGTTCCAATGAAACAACAATATGAACAGCATTGCAATGCAGCAGGTGCAGCAGATCTTGGGGTGCCTGTGATAAAGAGCCTAAAGAAAAAGCACACTCAAAAAGTGGAAACCTGGCTGAATAACAAACAAAGAATTATAGTGGACTATAGAGACAATACCAACGAAATACTTGACCTGGTTTTGAGAAAAAACTTCCTTGAAAAAGGGACAGCTGCTTTCAACAGTACTTTACATCAGCACAATACAGGTATAATACCTGCCACTATTTAATATCACCTGTTTTTTAACGTCATTAACAGATCTCTTGCTTTTTCATCCAGTGCAGTTGCTTCATCATGGCCATTTAACCTGAATACAAATTGCCTGCAAGATTCATCGTTACTAAAGAAAACATCCTGCACTACCCGGTCATTTTTAAAGAAATGTATCGATCCGTTGAAAGTGCATTTGCTGTTTATGGATGTTGTACTGGCGGCAATCATTCCGGTGAGTTCATCAATTGATAGTTTATCCCGGATAATTTTTACTGCAGTAACAGTATCCATTTTACCGCCCGCCTTAAAAAAATTAATGGCAATGCTGTCGGCACCGGCGTTTCTTTCTTTAAATTGTTTGCCAGCATCATTGCATGCTGCAAAGCTGACACCTGCCAGCAGGATCAAAATAATTTGCTTCATGCGGTAAACATACTAAAACTATTTGGGTGTTTCTTCCGGGTCGGCATCTGCATGATCGTGATGCGGTTTGGGATAATCCTGGTGTGCGTGTTCTTCAAATTCTTCCTCATCTTTCCTGTCTTTTAAAAAAGTTAAAACAATGATGGCAATACAAATGATGCCAACAACAGTGAGTACCAGCCAGTTCATATAATATGATTTTTAGTAAAATACAGATTATTACGGCCTGCCGGTATTAAATCTATATTATGTTTTTTTGGCAAGCCATTTTCTTACCGGTTCATCAAACAATTTTAAACAGCCCCATGCTAAAACAACACTGGCTATAAAGAAACAGGATGCTGTAACCAAAAAATTGCCACCAGGTACTTTCTTATCAGCAACCCAGGCAGTATAAAGATAGATCAGCGGGTAATGAGTGATATAAATGGGATAAGAAATATCCCCCAAAAACTTACATAAACCTTTAGCAAATTTACCTTCCACCTGGCCACCTGCACCCAGGTATACGATCAAAGGAAAAACAAAAATGATACAGACAGACTCATACAAGCCGTTCATCCACAAATTTTGTGCACCGCCAATTCTTGGTATCGACAAAACAGCGATCACCAATAAACTGCTGATAAGAAAAGCATTTTGAATTGCAACGATCTTTGCCACACGGCAAAGCAGCAGGCCGGCAAAAAACGGGTACAACATTCTTGCGAAACCAATATGCAGCTGTGCCGGGCTAAGCGACCAGCCGCCGATCACATCACCCTGTTTTCCAAATACAGCAAGGTGAACGAGCAGGTAGGCAGCAAAAAAAACAAATACCGACAATGTCAACTTCGAAAATCTTCTTACGATGGTTGCATATAATATATTGGCTATGTATTCAAAAAACAATGACCAACCCGGGCCATTTAAAGGGTACATCTCCGTCCAGCCACGAATATCCAATGAAACAGGGACCGGCAGCATTAAACACCCCACCAGCATGATCAACAGCATTTTGACTGCAGGTGTTTCATTTATTATTGGCCACAGACCACCACCCTGGAAATAAAAAAATATCGCTCCAACTACCATTCCCATTATCAGCATTGGCTGCAAACGGATGAGCCTTCTTCTAAAAAAATGGGCAAGGGTAATTTGCCCCCACCTGTCGTCATAAGCATAGCCAATAACAAAACCAGAAAGTAAAAAGAAAAAATCAACGGCGAGATAGCCATGATTAATAACCTGTTCAAAACGATTGGGTGCATGTGCTTCACACAAGTGAAATGCCACCACCATTAATGCTGCCACTCCACGCAGGCCATCTAATATGGGGTAATGTGGTTTTGTAATGATATGGGACTTCATAAGCAGCAATGTTTGTGAACAAAAACTGAATATACAAACATAATTTATACAGTATACTTAAAAACCGCCCCATTAAGAATAAGGGGCGGTACAAGCTTTTTAAAAAACGGGTAGTGCAGGGACAACTTGTTTTTACATACTTAAAAGAATAATTGCTATGAACTGCAAAATAAAAGGGTACATATTACCATATCATTACAACAGTATTAAATAAAAAAACCGCTCCATTAAGAATAAGGAGCGGTACCCTTTTATTATACACAGGGTAAATTGCTTAAGAAAACATAGTTTGGAAAAATCAATAAACGCACCCGAAAATAAACGGCTTGTATTAACCTGCTGTTAAGTAAGTATTAAACCAATATTATCTACTTTAGTACAAATTATTGTTTTGCGCTGTCATCCGATCATACTGTTTGCCTTATTGCTGTTGCTGCATACGCCTGTTACAGGGCAAAAGCATCCACTTAAATTTGATTTCAATGGCGATACAATCAATATAGGGATCAATCATGCAGATACGGCAGCAGCGACGGGAGCGCCGCTGCAGCAATTGGTAAAAGTTTATGAAGAACGTTTTGTGGAAGCGGCCTACCAATCATTGGCAGATACCCTGATGCAATACAAAAAAAATCACCTTACAGACGACTGGATCTACTACCAGCTGATCAGAAAGACTGCACAGGAAATCAGCCCCAAGCAAAATAATTATGAACGCTACACCGTATTAAAATGGTTCTTACTTACCCGTTCGGGTTACGATGCCACATTAAAGTATGGTGCAGGCAGGCTGCTATTTTATGTGCAAACGGAAGATGCTATTTTCAATATTCCTTTTTACTATAAGGAAGGCAGGCAGTATGTATGTCTCAACTACCACGACTATGGATATTTTGAAATAAAGCAGGAGAAATATGAAGAAATTAAAACGGGCTATGCCAATACCGGCAAAGCTTTTTCTTATAAAGTAACCAGGATACCGGAAGGTAACAACAGTGCCTACATAGACAGGGAGCTTCGCTTTAACTATTATGAAAGCATCAGTCATTTTACGGTCAAGCTCAACCCGAGCATCCAGCAAATGTTTGCCAATTACCCGGTAGTGGATTATGAATCCTATTTTAATATCCCCCTCAGCAGGCAAACCTACCAGAGCCTGATACCGGCGCTGAAAAAACACCTGGCCGGCAGGAAAGTAAAAAAAGGCGTTGACTTCTTAATGCGTTTTACGAGGTATGCCTTTTTGTTTGAAGCAGACAGTGTTGCACATGGCCGTGAAAAAAGGCTTACGCCGGAGCAAACATTATTGTACCAGGCAAGTGATTGTGAAGACAGGGCCGCTTTATTTTTTTATTTTGTAAAAGAGATCTACAACCTGCCTATGATCGTGCTTTCTTACCCCGAGCATGTAACCATTGCGGTACAATTATAAAAACCGGTTGGCAAGCCTGTGCTATATAACGGTAAGGAATACACTGTAGCGGAGCCCACTCCGCAAAAAGAGGATATCGGCCTGGGAAAATTCCTTCCTTCCCTGGTCAACACCCCTTTTGAAGTGGTGTATGTGTATGATCCTGCTGCCAAAAAATGATGGACTATGGTTCAATAGCTTTTTCCTGATAGTTTTTAAGGGTGCTGATAAAGGAATTTTTTATGTCAGTGTAATAGAAGAACCCATCTTTTATCAGGTAGATAAATGAACAGTTGTTTTTACTCCAGCCAAAATAAACCGTCTGAAATATTTTGTTCTTTGAAAATATCCAGGCCTTGCCTTCATTCCGGCAGGGTTTGGGCCGCTCTTCTTTTGTAAAAGTACCGTTGAGTGCTTCCTGCAAGGATTGAATGGCTGCTGTGGCAGTAGTGGAATATTGTTTGTAATAACGGGTGTACTGCAAGGAGTCTTTTGTAAAAGGATCAGTATAAAAAACAAACACGGCGCTGTCGGCACCGGTAAGTCTTTCATCCAGTTCAGTCATGGTATAACTATCTGCAGCCGGCATTTTCTCTGATGTTTTCTTTTTATCTTTTTCTGCACAGGACAATAACAACAGCGCAATAACTACAATTAAACTCAGTGGTTTCATAGATGAAAAGAATAAAGCCACTTGTACACAAAGTGGCTTTACAAAATTAATATGTTTGATAAAATTAATACGCATTGGTTTGTGGGGTAAAGCTTGTCCAGCTGCCTACCCAGTTATCTGCAGCTCCTACGGCACCCACATAAGTGGTGGCGCTAAAGCCGCTCATACCAAAGAAACTTGCTGCGTTCAATGCCGGGCTGTTTGCCTGTGGTGCAAAATCAGGGGCATTTAAAGCAAATGGGCTCTTTAACAAAATTGCATCTGCAGAAGCAAAGGTCTGGCAACTGTCGTTTCCTTCAGCCCTTGTACGCATATCTGCTGCTGTTACCAATGTAGAACCTGATTTAAATGGTTCTGCAACGGCATGCACCAGGTTGTGGCGGAATCTTGAACGGCCATCTAAATAAGCTGCAGCAGTTGAATCACTTTCTAACTGGAAGCCGCCCTTTTGATAGCCCATTAAAATTGAATTACGCAATACAAATTGGGTAGCCCTGCGCCAGCGGGTATTAAAGTTATGGTTAGCCAGGGTACCACTGGCGCCATTGGGTCCGCAGAAAGTAAAGTTGCTCAATTGCGGACGTGTACGTGGTGTGGCAACTGTGCCGGTTCCATCATTGTCGCACTCAATACCATTACCAGCATCACCACCATCTACGAACAGCGGATCCCTTAATGAGATACCAAACTGCAGGCGGCCGGTAAACCCAAAGTCAAAATCAAAATCATCATCGGCTGTTGCAAATGCGATGACGTTCTTTGCATTGACAGTGCCACCAAAAAACTCATAAGCATCATCGTTACCATAAGATACCTGTATGTTTTCCAGTGTAGTGCCGCTACCAACACCACCGCAAGTCAATCCATTAATCTCAGAATTAGGATCTGCAGCAATGCCTGCAAACTCGATCCTGACATATTTTAAAATACCGCTGTTATCACCGGTTACGCTTCCGCCATATTCACTGTTGATACCCCCTTCAATAATGGGTGTGGTACTGCGGTTGGTGGGTGCATTACCCAACAGTACGATGCCACCCCAATCACCCGGCTTACGGTTGCCCGGAGTTTTTCCTGAAGTAAAAATGATCGGCTCTGCCGCTGTTCCTTCGGCGTACAGCCTGGAATTTTTTTCAACGATCAACGCACCTTTCTGAATTGTATCACTAACGATCACAGATCCTGCAGCAAAACGGATGGTGGCCCGGTTATTTACATATACATATCCTTTCAATGTATACTTTCCTTTGGGAAGCTCCACTACTTCGTTGATTATACCATTGATGGTTTTGCTTGCGATGATCCTCTCCTGTAAAGTACCGTTACCTGTTTCAGTGCTCCCATTGTTGGTAACCGAATCGTCAATGTTCACCTTTAAGCAGCCAGACAGTACGATTGATGCCAGCGCCGTAAAAGCAAGTAATTTTTTCATAAAAGTGCTGTTTGTAAGTTTAATAAAACCTGTTTTTTATTTGAGATTGAAATTGTAATTGAATCCGATGGTGATGGTAGTACCCGGGTTGAATACAGTGAAATACCTGTCTGTGGCACTGTAGGTTTTTTTACTGTCCCTGTTTTCGTACGTGGCATAGGGCTGGTTGAAGATATCCCCCACCGTTAGCCTTAGTTCACCTTTTTTGTCTAGTATCTTCTGCGTTAATTGTATGTCTACCAGGTGTCTTGGTTTTTCGTAGATATCACCAAAGTCGCTGTTGCCCACCAGTGCCAAACGCTGACCGATGCGGTTGTACAGCAAAGAAATACCGGTACCCTTAGCACCATCATACTGAAATCCTGCATTGATAAGGTAAGGCGACTGGCCTTGCAGCGGACGGCTGGTAGCAGGAAGTTTGTTACCATCTGCGTCCACATTGCCCAGCAATACTTCAGAAAAAATTACAGAAACGTTTCCATTGAAATATAAATTCTTTAACCAGTCTGCCTTGCCAACAAATGAAAGGCTCTTTCTGAACTCTGCTTCTATGCCATACAACGTTGCTTTCTCTGCATTCTGAAACTGGTACTGCCGCCTGGTGGCAACGCTGGCACTATTGAGGCGTAGTTCAATGGGGTCAATAAAATTCTTATAAAAAGCGCCGAACGAAAGTACTTCGCCTGCTTTGGGATACATTTCGTAGCGGATATCGGTATTGATAATGCTGCTTCTCTTCAGGTTCTCATTACCCTGTGTGCTGGCGATCTGCTCAAAGTCGAAGAACGTAAATGGAGCGATCTCCCTGAACTCGGGTCTAGCCACCGTACGGGAAGCAGCTACCCTGATATTGGTTTTACTGTTAGGGCTAAGGGTAAAGTTGATTGATGGCAGCACATCAAATTTTTTGGTGTTCACCACCAGCGCCTTATCTGTTCCGGCTGTATTTGATTTGAGGAACTGCTCAAAATATTCAAATCTCGACCCCCATACGATCCTGCTCTTCTCACTTAGTTTATTGTCCATCATTACATAGCCGGCAGATAATGCTGAGATGCCATAATATTTATCCTGTATGTTCTGCAAATCAGTTGACAGGAGAAAACCATTGCCACCAAAATTATTATTATTAAAAATCTGATCATAAGGTAGTGTGAGCAAAGCCTGGTTTGACGGTTCCGCATACCCGAAAATAAATGCCTTGAAATCACGCAGACGTACAGTGGCAGCACCACCCGCTTTGATGCTTTGTTTCACCCCTTTTATTTCGAAAGGAACAGCTACAGAAGCATTGTAACCAAACACATGATCTGTTAATTCACTGGTGAACCGGTTGGTGTTATTACCTCTCAGGTTGATCCTGAATGCTTCGTTGGTTCCAATAGAACGGCCATAAGTTTGTACCCGCAGGTCTGGCTGATCCTTTGCATTAAGTGCATAGTTGATATTCCAATGCACTTTGGTATTGTTGGCAAAAAACTGGTGGGTACCTTCTAACTGTGCCGAATAGAGGCTTCTTTGATTCAATACGGAAGAACGCAAAGAAACATCCTGCAGGTTTTCTGTATTGATACCGGTACGGCCATAATAGTTATCTTCAAACAACTGGTTGAACAAATTTTTAAACGCTATCTTATGCTTTTTATAACTCCAGGCTATATTGGCAATGCCGCCCCAGCTTACTGAATATTTGTTCTGCTTATCGCTATAATCAAAAAATGCCTGGCCGTTATCCCCTTTCTCAAACAAGGTTCTTTCAGCATTGAACAGCATTTTGCTTTGCCTGTAAGTAAGGCCAAGTATAGATCCCAATGCGCTGCCATTTTTAAATCTTTTTACGTTGGCCCAGGTAAGATTATAGGTTTGAATAGGAGCCGCTTTGGAACCTGCTTCTTTATACACATCATCCCTGAACGATCTTGACACAGCGATCTTCTCCGTTTCGCTTAGTCTTGAATAGTCAAGGTAGCGGCGTGGGTAAGCCGAAGAAAGAGCACGCCTGTCATCAAAGCCAAGGAAGTCGGTACTGCCTCTTTCGTTGCTTACAAAATCTTTAAACGTTGACTGAGTATTGTAGCCTAAACTTACTCCAACTGATAACGTATTGGATGTGGGAATATCTTTTGTTTGTACCTGTACCACCCCACCAGCAAATTCTCCTGTAAGATCAGGCGTGGCGGTTTTACTGATGATGATATTGTCAATCAACGCAGATGGGATCACATCAAAAGAAAAAGCTTTTTTATCCGGTTCACTGCTGGGGAGTGCAGCACCGTTGATAAAAGCACTGTTGTACCGGTCGCTAAGGCCCCTGATGATCACAAATTTGTTATCCTGGATAGAAGCGCCACTCACCCTTCTTAATACCTCACCGGTGTTTTTATCTGGCGTACGGCGGATGAAATCTGCCGCCAGGCCGCTGGAGAGAGAGGCATTACCTTTTTGGAATGCAAGCAGGGTATTGGTGCTTTCCTGTTTCCGGGGTGTGCTTCGGATGGTAACGCCTTCGAGGGTTGATTTGGAGCTTTCTTTCATCACAATGTCCAGCACATTATCCTGGTTGCGTTGCAATTCCACATCTGTGATGGTTTTGGCCTCATGGCCAACATAAGAAACCGTGATGCTGTATTTGACCGTATTTTCCAGGCTGATGGTAAACCGGCCTTCAGCATCGGTGGTAGTTTTTTTAGCAGAAGGGCTTACGGTGATGGTAACGCCTACCAACGGTTCATTTTTTTCGTTCACCACTTTACCGGATAGAGGAATTAAATTTTGTGCTGAAACAGTAAAAAAAGAGATAATAAAAAAAATAGATATAAGCGGCCCTCTCATGCGTTTGAAATTTGATGCAAAGAGACGGAGCCAATGTTATGACAGGATGAATGAAAGGTTACGGAAATGTTACGGGTATGTTACCTAAATATTAACAGCAACAAAAACGCCGCAGATAAACTGCGGCGTTTTTATTTTAATATTATCGACTTAGGTATAAAGATTACCTCGGTCCTTTGTATTTTAGAACTACTTCGTATTCCCTTACATTAGCTGTTGGATTCCACCTAAAGGCTAAGTAAAAAGTCTTTGTAGCCGGATCATAGTAATTGTCCTTTCCGGCCCAGTTAGTAAGTGTTGCGTTGCCTGATGAAGTAACAGTAACCTGGTTTGAACCATCAACATTGATTCGTAAGCCATCAATACCTGCTACTTGAGAGCCGCCTCCTGACCAATATAATGCGCCTACAAATCCTGCAGGTGGGATAGATAATGTTGTAGCGCCAGACGTAATCAGGTACACATCAGGATTGCCATCCAAAGGTCCGCTGATAGCATCGCCGGCCGGAACACCAGGAGCTGTATACCTTGTAACAAGACCAGACTCTACAGAGTAAATACCATCGTATTGATTTTTAATAGCAAAGCCAACAACTACATCTTTCTGATTGGCTGCGATGGTATAACCTGCGCTTACAGCAGTAATTGAATAACCCAACGCATAGGTAGCAGTAGGATCCAGTAAAGTAGAGTTAGGAATAGTTAATTTAAACACATCCGAGAAGCTCTGACCTGCGGGTATTACCACACTAAGCGTGCTTACTGTATAAGCATCTGCCGGTAATTCTGTCAAATCCAAAGTAGGGTCAGCTGCCATTGCCTCAGCTATAAGGGCATTGTTTGGAGTAATAGTTACAGTTACATCTGTAGCTGCCTTACCTTCCTGGTTCAAAACAACATTGGGCAACTGAAATTCCTGTGCAGTTGCTTGTGAATTAATAGAACCAATTATCGGGCTTGATGCTGCAAGTGGGAAAGCAACACCTTTTATATCAGCTATTTGAGTACCATATTCCTGGGCCTCAAATTTCTTATCTTTTAAACAGCCGGTGCCTGCAAAAAGTAAGGAAGCTATAACTAACAACGATAGAGTTATTTTCTTCATGATCATTAATTTAATTAGTTAAGATTAGTTTAGGTCCCAGAATATTTTTGTGGTAAATACGTCAATGGTACCTTCTGCAGCTACATTAGATGCATTGTAGTTATACTCATTCTGAGGATAAAATAAACGAACCGGGATAGATGTCTTGGTATTATTTGGATCAACTGATAAAGTTGGACCAGCATCATAGCCCACCGCTTCGCCAAGTACAATACCAGTTCTCCTGTAGTCACTCCATATCTCGTAAGGTGCAATTGAGTTCAATGCAAACCATTTTTGAGAAAGAATAGTAAACAATCCACCACCAGCTGCATCATAATCCACATCAGGATAAGTTGCGTTGCCAGCAATATAACCAGCTGCAGTTGTTTGTGGTGTGAAAGTTATTGAATCACCTACAACAAAATTAGGGTCAGTTGGTCTGGCTTTATTCCTGATCGGTAATCTCACAGCGTTCAGCCATACAAAAGACTCTTCAATAGCCTGTCTTAGTAACTCTTTTGCAGATACACTTGAAGTAATTACACCCCTTTCTACTGCCTCAGCCTGTAAAAACAAGCTTTCAGTGCTGGTAATAATCCATGCATTTGAATTAGCACCATTTGGTGACAAGCCACTGCCACGAACGGTGGAAAGTGAACTTCCAATAGGCGCTGTAGCACCAGATGGCGTTCCAAATTCAATACCTACGTGCCTTGAAAAGAAATTGGTTTGCTGAGCTCCGCCAGCTGAAGTGGTGTTAGTGATACCGGCAGCACTTGATGGAGCACCATAAATGCTGTTTATTCTCCAGTCGCCATTGTAAGTATAATATCCTATGGCATATTCACTTGCTCTTGCCCAATCACGCTGACTGCCAGATCCTGTTTCGTTTGTGTTAAAGAAACGGAAATAGGGCTGAGGTTTAGTACCGGTGAATCCAGGATTAAATTCTAATGATTCGCCTGCACCTAAGAAACCATCAGATGTTATTTTAGCCACCTGAGCGGCAACATCAACACCTGGCGCAACCGTTGTTGCAGCAATACCATTGTGAAGATGCATTAACATACGAAGACGTAATGTATTGGCAACTTTTTTCCACATCGTCCTGTCACCTTGAAAAGCAAAATCAGATGTTGCTATATCGGTATTTTTAGCCGGGTCATTTGCAGCATCATCATTCAGTAACTCAATTGCCTTGTCTAAATCAACAAAAATAGCATTGTAGATATCCACTGCCTTATCATACTTTGGAGTAGCCACTGCGGTACCTTTAAAGGCATCCGTATAAGGCACGTTACCATAAATATCAACCAGCATCTGGAAGTTGTGAGACTTCATGATCCTGCCAATCGCCTCGTAAGTACCGGCGCCGGTTTCAACGGATTTGTTGATCATGATCTGGTAATTGTTAGCATTACCATATAATGTGTTCCAGATTGAGGCATGGAAATCATTGGTAAAGGCGTAGGTTTCTTCTTCGTTAAAAGACTGGAAAGAACCAGACCTGGCACCATGCCCCATCCACCAACCTATAAACCACCATTCAGAGGCTATATTAGTGGAGGTGGCCTGTAAGGCCCCTGGCAACAATACTGAAGGTGTTACAGACTCATCTGTTACATCATCCGGGTTTGTATTGACATCGAACTTTGATTTGCTGCAACCTGCCATCATGAATAGACCTGTGGCGACCGCTGAAGCAAAAAATATGTTTTTTAATTTCATAGTATTCAATTTTTATTTATTAAAACCTTACAACAATGTTGGTACCAAATACCCTTGTAGGAGGTGCATTATAAGCAGTGCTTCTGCCGGTAGCGTTACCAGTGTAAGCAGCATTGCCGTTTCCACCTGAAAACTCAGGATCTGTCCATACATTTGATTTTGGCACCCACATCAGCAGGTTTCTGCCAGTAACTGCAACAGTTAATCCCTTAACTACATTGCTGAATTTAGCACCCAGTAACTTAACAGGCACTTCATAGCTCAGCGCAACTTCCCTTAATTTCCAGAAAGAACCGTCTGCTACAAAGTTGCTGATCACATTGGTGTTCAAATCACTGTTCCAGAATAACCTGCCATAGTTAGTTGTGTACACATCTGTATTAACAACATTCTTTGTACCGTCGTTATATACTGAATTAGGGAAGATGAAAGCACGGCGTCCAAACTGGGCACTGCGTTCTGAAATACCATTGTCATCAAGGAATGCACCCAATTGGTCAGCAACCATCTGGTTGCCACCACGGTAGTCTGCAACAGCACTGAAAGACAAACCTTTCCAGTTGATATTCAACCCCAGACCTAAGAAATGCTCAGGGGCAGTTTTACCAAACATAGTAAGATTAGGATTTTGGGTAGGCATACCGGTGTTCCTGTCAACTATCACACGACCCTGGTCGTCCCTGATATAGTCGGTCAATTTGAACATATAAGCAGACTGACCAACGATAGCGTAGTTGTAGTTTCCTAAACCAATTTCGTTTACACCATCTATAAGTGAAGTGATCATATTGATTTGGCGGCTGTAGTTAACCTTAAAGTCGATGTTAACGCCCCTTATCTGTACAAGTGGTGTTAATTTCAGATCAATTTCATATCCCTTGTTGTAAAATTCTGCTGCATTTCTTGTAGCAATAACATTACCTGCAGCATTGGGAGAACCAGTGGTACCAGACAATGCGATATCAATGATCTGGTTGGTGTTGTTCTGGTGGTAGTAAGTAGCCTCCAGGTTGATCCTGTTTTTGAGGAAACCTAATTCAATACCTACTTCTTTATTCACAACAAATTCAGGCTCATACGCTGAAGCATTGATAGTGCTGGATGCCTGGAAGCCCAGTACATCGCCATAAGGGAAGAACAATGACTGGTTGTAAACATTCTGGAAGTTGTAAGCACCGAGGTTTACGTTACCTGTTTTAGAAACCGCACCACGTACTTTAACATAGTTTACAACAGTGTTGCTTTTCAAAGCAGGAATTACTTCATGTAACAAAACCGAAGCACTTACACCTGGATAAAAGAAAGCGATATCACCTTTGTTGAAATCAACCCCTGGCTTAACCAGCCTGCTGTCGATATCATAACTTGCTGTAGCTTCAATGAAAGCCCAGTTCTTATAGTCAAAAGCAACTTTACCAAAATACCTTTCAAGCCTTGTAGTAGCATTATCCACGCCTACAGTTGGTTCACCTTTACGTAACTGGATCGACAACAAAGTTGCATTACCGAGGTTAGGCGCACCATTGCTTACAAATTTCAGGTTTGACTCACGGTAAGACTGACCTACCAATGCATTCAAACCAAAATCTCCAAATTTCTTGTTGAAGCTCGCAAACAATTCAGAAGTAAGCCGCCTGTTAGTTGTGTTAGCATTACTGGTAGCTGCAGTAATATTAAGTGTTCCATGGTCTCTTAAAGTTCCGTGGAATGCAGAATAGTTAAATGCACCACGGGTTGTTCTTGCTTCAGCCGCATCATAGGTAAAACCTACCCTGTAAGTAAAGTTCAACCATGAAGTGGCTTTGAAGTCTAACTGACCTGTTCCGAAGAACTCATCACCCCTTCCGATTTCCCTGTAGTTATCTTTGGCGAAATAAGGTGTTTTACCATTATTGTCAAGATAAGGAGAGTAGTAACCATCCGGACTTGAGAAATAATCAGTCCTCCAGTTTTTAAAACGTGCCAGGTCGTAGTTACCGGGAGCACTTGTTACACCATAATAAACGATCTGGTTATTGTTAGTAACATTGTATTGAGACTGTGTGTAACGGATACCAAAACCTGCTTTGAATTTTCCGTATTCTTTTTCAGCCCTCAGGTTGATAGAACGACGGAAGTTCTCATCCCCAGGCATCGTGCCTTTAATACCCACATTCTGTGCGCTGATATAAAAATCACCTGTAGAGAAAGAAAGATCGGTTTGGTTAGTAATACCAGTGGCGTAGAAATTACGACGGCCATTGGGATTGTAAGAATAAGGCATTTCTAATTTTTCGCCATTGGGACCTGTTTGGCCAAACTGGCGGATAGAACCATCGTATGCATCGCCCCAGCTTTGCTGTTCGATTGGTTCAAATGTGCCATAACCATTTTCATCAGGAGAATACCCAGGACCATACTGCGTCTGGAATTTAGGCATATAAGATACTTTTTCCCACTGAGTAGTATGGCTTACTGTAACTGCTGGCCTTCCCTTGCTTCCTTTTTTAGTAGTGATAACGATGGCACCATTTACACCATCCGGACCGTAAATAGCGGTAGAGGAAGAAGATTTGAGGATCGTAACATCCGCAATATCATTTGGATTGATAGAACTGATGAATCCCAATGCCAAAGGAACACCATCCAATACAAGCATTGGTTGGTTGTTACCTGTAAGGGAGCGGATACCCCTTAAAGTGATACGGGTATCACCAAAAACACCGCTGTTGGTTGTGTTTACGTTTAAACCAGACACTTTACCAGTTAAACCATTTTGCAGGTTAACCACTTTTGCCTGAGTCAACTCAGTTGATTTCACTTTTGCAGTAGAATAACCCAATTCTTTTGACTGGCGTTGCTGGCCAAGAGCGGTTGTTACTACTACTTCCTGCAGTGCAGAAGTTTTGGTGGTGAGGGCAATGTTCACTGCTCCAGTGCCTGCCTTTACCGTTTGGTCGGCATAACCGGTAGCAGAAACTGTAAGCTCTGCACCTTCATTTACATTAAATGAAAAGTTTCCATTACCATCTGCCTTGGTACCATTTTTTGTACCTTTTTCAAGTACTGTAGCGAATGGAACTGGTTCTCCTTTGTCATCCCTTACCTGTCCGGAGACTTTACGGGACTGTGCAAAGGCAGATATGGTGCAAAAGAACAGCACCACAATTAACATTGCAATTTTTCGCATAAGTATGCTTTATTTGATAAAAAGATAATGTAATACTCCAAAAAGGGAGGGGATTACATGCGTTTGACAGCAAACTTATAAGTTTTGCTGCATAGTTGTTATATTTTTTTTAACAAAATATCTATTGTTTGTAGTTGAAAAGTCCATTTTCCGGAAATTCGTGTTGATCATTAAAAAGTACCAAATACAAAAAGGGCCGCAACAAATGCGGCCCTTAATCTATTCATAATCAAAATTTTAATTACCCCACCATACAGATAATTCAATGGAAGGTACCGGTGCATTGGGGTTAGCCGTACGCTCTGTTGCCGGTGTAGGCAGTCTCTTAGGAATGGAATCAATGGCACCGTTGATGTTAGGTGTGAGATTTGGAAACCCAGTTCTCCTGTAATCGTGATAAGCCTCACACTGACCAAACATAGCGATCCATTTTTCATACATTATTCTGCCAACGTTTATATTATCCACCCTATAGGTTGCAATGGAATCGCCGGTATATGTACCGCCAGTTACTTTACTGCAGGAAGCTTTGATGGCATTATTGAGTGCCGTAGATGCTGCACCCGGTTCACCTTTACGTGCCAGTGCCTCTGCCCTGATAAATAAGGCTTCGAAATTGGTAACCAATGGTAATGGCGTAGCTGGGTTGCCGTCGATCACGGGAGTCGCCGGGTCATCACCAAAAAGATAGGCTCCCCAAACAGAGGCACCTGGGTTGACTGCTGCTATTGGACTGCCGACAATGCTGTCTGCTGCTGTTTTAAAGAAATACTTTGATAAACGGGCATCATCAGGTCTCAACTTCATAGAATCTACCAATGGCTTACCTGCTTTTATATATGGCCTTTGCCTTTGGAAAGCATACCACTGGTTACTTTCGATACCAGTACTGCCGTGCTTGCTCATGCAATCTTCACTGTTAGATGAGATGCCATTAGACAATGCCGCCAGTATTTCATCCGGGTTATAACTGGTTTTATTTGAAAGCCGGTTTAAATAGCGGGCTTTTAAGGTCCAGGCGGTTTTGATCCATGAAGTTGCATTACCGCCAAAAATTACATCATCAGTTGCTGGTACCAGTATATTATCTGCAGGAACAGATTGCAGATCAGTAATTGCTTCGGTTAGTAAGGTCTGAATTCCATTTAATACATCCTCCTGCGAATCGTATTTTGGAAATTTAACCCCGGATATCGCTTCTGAGTAAGGAATATCACCCCAAAAATCTGTGAGCAGGCCCCAGTTAAAGGCTAAAAATATTTTTGCCAGTCCTTTGTAACGTGGATTGGCAGTTCCTGCCTTTTCTATTAGTATAGTTCCTGTATTAATGGCCTGGTATACCTGCCCCCACTGGTTATCAAACTGGTTTTCTGCCAGGTTGTACACATGAACCTGTGTTGCCTGGCCATCAACACCGGCGCCATGCTGTATCAGTATATTTGATGTGCGGGCAAAATCACCCTCGTAACTGTTTATTGTTGACACTTCCAGGGCTGTCAATAGAGTTGGCAATGTGGCGCTGGTTGGTGAGTTAGGGTTTACATAATATTCATTCCCTTTTTTACACCCGGTTAAAAAAAGCGCTGCACAAGTGATAAATGAAGCGGATATTTTTATTATTGGAGATTTCATCTGCAAAAAATTTAATTTAAAAGTTTCGTTTATTGACATGTTAGAACCCAACCTTTACGGCTACCCCATAACTTTTGGTGCCTGGGTTGTTAAAGTAATCCCAACCGGAAATATTGGAACCTGCACCGGTTAAACTTGTTTCAGGATCTACCCCTTTGTATTTGGTTTTTAACCACAGGTTGCGGCCTGATACAGAAATATCTATATAATTGATAACTTTTGTTTTTAGTTTGTCTATCCTGTAACTCAATGAAACAGATCGTAACCTTGTCCATGAACCATCCTGCATGGCGTTTTCCACAGCATACGCACCCTGGTCGCCTTTAAAGGTCTGGAAATAATAGGCGGAGCTTACTTCTGTTGTATTTTGCTCACCTGGTTTGCTGGTATTATCTGCATATACCCCGTCAATAACATAGGTCCTGTCCCTGTCTGCACTTTCAGCAGTTAATCCTAACCGTGAGAGCCTGGCCCAGGTACCATTCCAGATCAAACCGCCTTTACGGATATCAAATAAGAATGACAGGGTGGCTCCTTTGTAAGACACATTACCATAAAGACCCATTAACCAATCAGGATTGGGGTTACCCAGGTTCACCTGCACCGGGTTTTTAACGGCCTGCCCCTGTTCATTGATCAGGATCTGCCCCGCCGCGTTTCTTGACCAGGAAGAACCATAAAAAACACCGTAAGGCTGGCCAACGATTGCGTAGGATCCGATTTCTGTAAAGCCATTTTCTATCGAAATCTGTGTTACTCCATCAGCCAGCGACAGCACTTTGGAAGTGTTCTTGCTCCAGTTTCCTCCAATGGTAAACAACAGTTCTTTTGTTTTTATAACATCTGCATTCAGAGCGATTTCAATACCCTTATTCTGCACTTCTCCGGCATTGGTGTATTCAAACCGGTAACCGGTACTTGGGGCAACAGGCTTTATCAGCAGGTTATCCACTGATTTCTGAATATAGTAAGTAACGTCAAGCCCTACCCTGTTTTTAAAGAGCCTTAGTTCAAGCCCGGCTTCCTTGCCAATTACATGGGCTGGCACCAGGTTGCCCGGGTATTTTGTATTGGAAGGTGTGTAACCGCCCTGTCCAAGGTAGGGGAATGAATTACCTGCGGTGGAACCATCTGTAAAAGTTGGTTTGGTAAAATAAGTAATTGCACTGTAGGTATAAGGTCTTGGCCCTGTGCCTGCATCTGCATACGCCATTCTTAACTTACCATAAGAGATAAAGTTGTTGGCAGGTATATGCTGTGAGAATATCCATGCGAGGTCAGCTTTAGGATAAAAGAAAGAACCGCCATCACTTCCAAAAGCTGTTGTCCAGTCATTTCTTCCGGTTAAAGTAAGGTTTAAGAATGAATTATAGTTAAACGCCAGTTCTGCATATACTCCCTGTGTTTGTTCGTATGTCTGCTGGTTGCTGGCATACAGGCTGGTGGTATTATCAAGATTGTACAATCCCGGCACCTGAATATTGGCACCTCGCTGGAAATTAAATTTATATTGGTTATCAAGAACATTATAGCCTACCATACCATTGAACTCCAGTTTGCTGCTGATATTTTTCCTGTAGCGGAGCATAACGTCGGAGTATAACTGCTTATTCGATGCGGTAGAGAAATTGATCTGGCCTTTGCCATCACCCGCTAAATTTCCTGCTGATGTAAGATCATAGATCTGTCTTGCATCCGTGCTGTAATAATCCACACCTACTTTCCAATCAATGGAAAGATCCTTTGCCAACGCAATATTGGTGTATACATTACCAAACAAACGGTTTGTTTTATCTGTGTAAGGATTTCTTTCTGCGCTGAATCTCGGGTTGTCCCAGGCAGCGAAATACCTTATCTGGTTGCCAGCAGCATCCACCCAGTTATTGATATCATAACCTACAGGCGCCCTAAGCAATGTTAACATGATGCCACCTGTATTACTTCCGTTCTGCACCCTTTTGCCAGAGGAAACCACATAATTACCAGACACGCCCACAGTAAGCCAGTTTCTAAATTTATTTTCGGCGGAGAAATTAATATTGGTACGGTCAAATTTCGAATTCGGTATAATTCCTTTATTAGATGAATTACCTACCGCCAGCCTGAAAACGGATGTTTCGGTGCCACCGTCAATGGATACATTATTGGTAAACAAAGCGCCGGTTTGAAAGAACTGGCTGTACCTGTCAAAAGTTTCCCTTCCTGCTGTGTCTGCTTTAGGACCAAAACTGTTGGGTGTGGCAGGATTATAAACGCCTCCTGCACCCTGGTGGTACTGGTATTGCAGTTCCGGCAGCTGGCTTACTTTTGACCACTCAATACCTGAACTAACGGTAATGCCCAAACGGCCATTGCTGTTTCTTCCTTTCTTGGTGGTAATAATAATGGCGCCATTCCCACCCCTTGCACCGTACAGGCTCGCAGCTGCCGGCCCTTTTAATACAGAGATGGACTGGATATCTGCCGGGTTAATGTCAATACCCCTGTTAGATTCGTTGATGCCGGTAAGATTGATATTAAATGGAAAATCGGAACCAACAGGTTGTGAGGTGGAATTATCAACAGGGATACCATCCACCACTATCAGAGGCGTGTTGTTTCCGGTAAAGGTAGAATTGCCCCTTAATAAAATTTTGGAAGAAGCTCCCGGTGTGCCGCCGGTACCCGTAACTTGTGCACCTGCAGTTTTAGCAGACAGGGCTTCAATTACATTTTGTTCCCTTGATTTCTCTAACAGGTCTGTATTTATTTCACTAACGGAATAGCCAATCCGCTTTTTTTCCTTTTTAATCCCCAGCGCTGTTACCACCACCTCAGTAAGGTTTTTGGAATCCTGCTCCAGCTTTACCTGCAACAGGCTGCTTCCGGAAAATTTAACTGTTGCCGGTGAGTAGCCGGTAACCGTTACCAGTATCTCCCCATTTGCCGACTGGGTGGTCAACTCAAAGCTTCCGTCGTCTTTGGACGTGGTGCCCGTTTTTTCATTACTGACTTTGATGCTTGCCATTGCAACGGGCAAACCGGTTTTACTGTCGGACACTTTACCTTTTACAGTAGTTTGAGCAAAAATAAATGCAGCATTACCCAGTAATACCGCCATCAATAACATAACTCTTCTCATAAAAAACCTTTGGTTATCAAATGTATTAAGATCTGTATGCCATAGCATACCGTTAAAAAATTTCAACAAAGAGCTTACAGACACGGAAAATCCGCATCATGGAATGGCTTTAGTTTGCAAGGGGAAGGGGATTATAAGCAGCTACACGTTAAGCAGCTGTAACAATAACGCAGGCAACGTAAAAAAAGTATATTCCCTACGTAAAAAAACCCGACCGTGATATAAGTCACTCATAACCAATAGCAAAAAAATAAAAACCCTGTATTAACTAATTGTTACCATTGCAAAACCGGTCGGCTTGCAGGGCAATAAAGCTATTTTTGCCGCAAAATTCAATTATGGGCTTTAATTCAATCCTGAAGATATTTTTACCAAAGGACAGGGTATTCTTTCAATTGTTTGAAAATGTGGCGGAAGAGCTGGTAAAAATGGGCGAAAAACTAAAGGAAGTGGTACATGAACCCGACTTTGATAAGCGTGCCCAGCTGATCCAGGAAATTGAAGATATGGAGCATGTGAATGATGATCTTACGCATAGTATTTTTATGGAACTCGGCAAGAACTTTATCACACCTTTCGACAGGGAAGATATTCACTATTTAGCATCTGCCCTTGATGATATTGCCGATTACATTTATGCTTCTGCCAAAAAAATAAATTTTTACAGGGTTAATCCCAACGATACCGGGATGCACAAAATGGCCGACCTGATAGCGGTAGGCTGTGTACAGGTACACAAGGCTGTAACTGAGCTGCGGAATATGAAGAATATGCGCCAGATTACAGACGCCCTGGTAGCCATCAACAGCGTGGAAAACCAGGCCGATGATATTTTTGATATGAGCATTGAAAGATTGTTTGCAACAGAACCGGATGCAAAGGAAGTGATCAAAAAAAGAGAGATTTACCAGGTAATGGAGATCGTGACAGATAAATGCGAAGATGCTGCGAATGTGATAGAATCCATTATTGTGAAATATGCCTAATCATAATTAGCTAATGTGCTGATGTACTGATTTTTCAAGCTGCCAAAAACCATTAGCCAATTAGCACATCAGCAAATTATCAAATTGATTTATGACTCTTCTTATAGTAATTATTGCACTGGCGCTGATCTTTGATTACATCAACGGTTTTCATGATGCAGCCAATTCGATAGCCACCATTGTTTCCACCAAAGTACTTACGCCATTCCAGGCGGTGGTGTGGGCAGCCTTCTTCAACTTTGTTGCTTATTTTATTTTTAAAGATCATGCTGTTGCCAATACCATTGGTAAAACGGTTCATATTGAATACATAACGCTGCCGGTGATACTGGCAGGGCTGATCGCAGCCATTTTCTGGAACCTGCTCACCTGGTGGTATGGTATTCCTTCTTCTTCATCCCACACCCTGATTGGAGGATTTGCAGGCGCAGCGCTTACGCATGCCTGGCTCACCAAGGGAATGCAGCCAATCAGTGCGATCGTAGAAATAAAAAAGATATCAGAGATCGTACTTTTCATTTTCCTTGCGCCCATCATCGGGATGTTCATATCCATTTTTATTACCATCATCACCATTATGCGGAATACCTGGCTCAAGGTGGGTATTATTGTATTGGTTGCTGTTGGTACCTGGTTTTTGTTTGCCTATTTTGAGCAAAATAAATTAAAAGAGAATTTAGCCAAGCATTACAATATTGAAAAACTAAGAAAAGAGGCAGGCAATAGCGGGGCTGACAAGGCAGCTTTTGACAAAGCTACGCAGTTGGTGATGGCTGCCACTCCCTTGATGAGCGAGTACAAAAAATTAGGAGCCGAAAAATTAGCTGAAAAAGTAAAGCGGGAAGTTGATCCCAATGCCAATACCGCAGCACTTGCCAAACAATTCAACAAAGCCGATAATTCCATTATCGAATTTGGTATCCTGATCATGATCTTCATTTTTATCTGCGCTTATATTTATTCGGAAAAGGTAAAATCACCCAATGCCTACCGTACGGCTAAAATGTTCAAGCGTTTGCAGTTGCTGTCCTCGGGTGCATTTAGCGTGGGGCATGGTGGTAATGATGCACAAAAAGTAATGGGGATCATTGGAGCGGCTTTTGTTGCTTACAATGTGGACAAATATCCGGATGTAGGCACTGCATTAAAAGAACTGACCTGGGTGCCGCTGGCCTGTTATACCGCCATTGGTCTGGGAACCATGAGTGGTGGCTGGAAGATCGTAAAAACAATGGGCACCAAAATTACCAAGGTAACACCGCTGGAAGGTGTGGCAGCAGAAACATCCGGCGCCCTTACCCTGTTTATGACCGAACAAATGGGCATACCAGTAAGTACCACACATACCATTACCGGCTCTATTATTGGTGTTGGAGCCACTAAAAGGCTGAGTGCTGTGCGTTGGGGCGTAACGGTAAACCTGCTGTGGGCATGGATACTCACCATCCCCGTAAGTGCTGTATTGGCCGCTATTTCCTACATGATCGTTTCATTCTTTTTAAAGCCATAAAATAAAAGCCGCTATAAACCGTTTTCAAAAAACACGGCGTTTGCCGTGTTTTTGTTTTTATAGCTGCTGAACAAGCGCTAATTTGCAGGCACAAAACACGAACGCCAATCAAAACTCAATGAAAAAAATACTTGTTACAGGAGGTTGTGGATATATCGGAGTACACACCATTGTTGACCTCATACAAAATGGCTTTGAAGTGATTTCCGTTGACAATAATTCCAGGAGCACAGCGGCTATTTTATCAAATGCAGAAACCATAACAGGCAAAAAAATAAAGAACTACGTGGTGGACCTGTGTGACTTTGAAGCAACAAGAAATATTTTTAAAGAGAACAGCGGCATAGAAGGCATCATACATTTTGCAGCTTATAAAGCCGTGGGCGAATCGGTTGAAAAACCATTGCTTTATTTTGAAAACAATAATTTTTCGCTGGTGAATATTTTAAAATGCGCCGAAGAATTTGATGTGCCGCATTTTGTTTTCTCTTCTTCCTGCACGGTATATGGCAACCCAGACGCTATCCCGGTAACGGAAGAAACCGTGCAGAAACCAGCCGAGTCGCCGTATGGAGCCACCAAGCAAATGGGTGAAGTGATCGTTACGGATACTGTAAAAAGCAATCAAATGCAGGCCATCCTGCTGCGTTATTTTAACCCGGTGGGTGCACATCCATCTATTTTGCTGGGAGAAATACCTTTGGGCAGACCAGCCAACCTGGTGCCCGCCATTACACAAACAGCCATTGGTAAATTGCCTGCCATGCAGGTGTACGGTGATGACTACCCGACAAGAGATGGCAGCTGCCTGCGGGACTATATTCATGTAAGTGATATAGCCCATGCTCATACCTTGGCGCTTAATTATCTTATTGATAAAAAGAATAAAAAGAAAACGGAGATATTTAACCTCGGCACCGGCGACGGCTACACGGTTTTAGAAGTGATCAAAGCTTTTGAAAAAGTAAGCGGGGTCAAATTAAATTACCAGGTGGGCCCACGCCGTGGAGGTGATGTGGTAGCCATTTATGCCAACAACAACAAGGCTAAAACAGAGCTGGGCTGGATTCCAAAATACAATATTGACGACATGATGGACACAGCCTGGAAATGGGAACTGAAACTGAAAGAAGAACAAAAAAATCCGGCGAAATAGACCGCTTCCTTTGCCCATTGCTTATCTTGCGGCCTGAAAAAACAAGCACATGTTAAAAGCAATTGAAGTAACCGGTAATAAAGATACCCGCAGTGGATTTGGTGATGGCATTGTAGAGGCCGCCAGGACAAATGACAATATCGTAGCCCTTACTGCCGACCTGCTCGGCTCCATGAAGCTGAATGCTTTTATAAAAGAATTTCCCAATCGTTTTATCCAATGTGGTATTGCCGAAGCCAATATGATCGGCGTGGCAGCAGGTCTTACCATTGGAGGCAAGATCCCCTATACCACCACATTTGCCAACTTCAGCACCGGCCGTGTGTACGACCAGATTCGCCAGAGTGTTGCGTACAGCGGTAAGAATGTAAAAATATGTGCATCACACGCAGGTCTTACGCTGGGTGAAGATGGTGCCACTCACCAGATACTCGAAGATATCGGCTTAATGAAAATGCTGCCCGGCATGTCGGTGATCGTGCCTGCAGATTATAATCAAACCAAGGCTGCTACAAAAGCGATCGCTGATATTAACGGTCCCGTGTACCTGCGTTTTGGCCGCCCGGTATGGCCCATCTTTACAAAAGAAGAAGATTTTGTTTTTGGCAAGGCACAAAAATTATCTGAAGGTACAGATGTAAGCATTTTTGCCTGCGGGCACCTGGTGTGGAAAGCGGTGGAAGCCGGAAGGATCCTGGAAGAAAAAGGCATCAGCGTGGAAGTGATCAACATACATACCATCAAACCATTGGATACAGCAGCGGTACTCGCCTCCATCAGCAAAACGAAATGTGCTGTAACTTGTGAAGAGCATAATATTATTGGTGGATTGGGAGACAGCATTGCGCAGGTAGCAGCTAAAAACCTACCCATTCCAATTGAATACATCGGCACCAATGATACATTTGGAGAAAGTGGCAAACCGGCTGAATTATTGACCAAATATGGCCTGGATGCGCCGAATATTGTGGAGGCTGTGGAGAAAGTGATTGGAAGAAAGAACCAATAAATCAAACAATATTCCTGTAAAGCGCTGGCAGATATTGCCGGCGTTTTTTATTTTAGAGCAAGTTGAATATAGCCGGCTGGTATTTTTGCCACCAATTGCACGAATAAACACGAATTGGAGTGCAATTGAAATATTGCTGGCAACCCTTTTTTTGTAAACTCCTATAAAAGACAATATGTACATTCCTGTCAGTTCCCTTTTTTATAAAAATATTTTTACCTGCCGGCCAACAACGCTCTATTGTTTTGTATCTTAAAGAGGTAAAACATATTGCAATGAGAAAACTGAGGCTGTTTATTTTCCCTTTCTTACTAAGCATATTTTTTTTCTATGGTTGCAAAAAGAATATCGTGGAGGAACAATACACGCCCATCGTTGATCCGGTGATACCTGATTTTACCACCCAAATAAATGCAACGGTACATGGCTTTATTACGGATGAAAATGGAGAAGCAGCAGCCGGTGCCAGTATTACTGCCGGTGCGATAACAGTTACTACTGATGAATTCGGCTATTTTAAAATAAGCAATACCTCCTTTGCCAAAAGTGCTGGCTTTATACAGGTGCGCCAGGCTGGCTATTTTACAGGGTACAGAACCTTTTTGCCGGTAGCAGGAAAAGAAACTTTTATCCGGATGCAATTAATACCCAAAACAACTACAGGAACCATTGAATCTATAGCAGGCGGCACCGTTACCCTAGGTAGCGGTGCCACTGTTATGTTGCCTGCGGATGCGGTGGTGGTGGCATCCAATAACAATCCTTATTCAGGCTTGGTGAATATAGCTGCTCATTGGTATGATCCATCGGTTATGGAAACCACTTCTCTTACCATGCCGGGTGATCTCACGGGGGTTGACAGTGCAGGCCATTTAAATGTTTTGCAGACTTTTGGTATGCTGGCTGTTGAGTTAACGGGAAGCAGCGGAGAAGCATTACAAATAGCTACCGGTAAAAAGGCAGCCTTGCATTTCCCCTTGCCCTCCTCTGTACAAAGTATTGCACCATCCACTATCCCTCTTTGGTATTTTGATGAAGGCAAAGGCGTGTGGAAGCAAGAGGGTCATGCAATAAAAAACGGCAATAGTTATGATGGGGAGGTAAGCCATTTTAGTTATTGGAATTGTGATACAGGTTTACCGTTGGTGAATTTTACAGCACAGTTGGTAGACACTGCACTTAACCCATTAGTAAATGTACCTGTTACAATTTCAGCTAACAATATACCTAACCTTACAAGAACTGCTTTTACAGATGTCAATGGTATTGTAACTGGACTTATACCGGCAAATAACAGCTTAAAGATGGATATCATTTTCCCCTGCGACCAAAGCATCAACGCTAAAACAATCACTACAACAAATCAGCCAGTTGACCTGGGAACTGTTGTTGTTGACCTTGAGCAGTATGATGTAGTAGTACGGGGAACGGTAATTAACTGTAGTGGTAACCCGGTAACAAATGGTTATGTACTTATTATTGGATTAGGGAACAGTGCTGTCATCAATATAAACAATGGTGTATTTTCTGCAGCTGGAATCATTTGTCCGGGTACAAATACAAATGCTATCGCATTTGACAGGGAAACGGCACAGCAGACCAGTATAATACCGGTTAGTATCAGCCAGGGTATCAATGAACTTGGAGAACTGGAAGTCTGCACCGCATCAGTCACAGAAACCATCAGTATTTCATCTATCGCAGGCACCTCGTTATATACGCTTCCGCAATATTTGTTTGGCGGAAATTTTTACTTTCTTAACGACAGTACATCCATCAATGCGATCGATCTTTTAAATAGCAACCTACAGGTATTTCAGCTGAGTTTTAACGGGCCGGCGGTAACAGGCCAGCATGCACTCGCTAATAACAGGCTGGTAACTATTGGGAGCAGCATCTGGCGTTTTGATATTGGCACAACAGTAAACATTTCCTCTTATGGGCTGATTGGACAGTTTATAACAGGCACTTTAAATGGCAACGCAACGATGATCGCTCAACCTATAACAAGAACATACAACATAGAATTTTCCATTAAACGTGACCAATAAATTATTTAGTAGCGATGAAATAAAATAACCAACCCATGAACCATTAAAGCGCACCTATATTGACAGAACGGGAATTGATAGAAGGCTGTATCAACCATCAACAGGAAGCACAAAAAAAATTGTTTGACCTGTTTGCCGGCAAAATGATGTCGGTATGCCTGCGCTATGCCAATAATGAAACCCTGGCACAGGATATTTTGCAGGAAGGTTTTATCAGGGTGTTCAAATCCATTCACCAGTTCCGCCACGAAGGGAATTTTGAAGGCTGGATGAGGCGTGTATTTGTAACCGTGGCACTCAGGCAGGTGAGTAAACAGAAACTGTTTTTTACAGATACTGATATTTCAGACAAGAAAGAACACAGCATTGCGCCGGAGGTGCTGTCAAAAATATCTGCAGATGAAATACATGTGTTGATAAGAAGCATGCCGGATGGATACCGCACCATTTTCAACCTGCATGTAATTGAAGGCTACAGCCACGAAGAAATTGCGGTGATGCTCGGCATACAGGCCACCACTTCAAGAGGACAATTACTAAAGGCAAGAAAATATTTGCAGGTGATGATTGAAAGTAAAAATGCAAAAGTAAAAATTGACTGTACAAATAAAATATAAACACTTAAAAACTAAGGCTCCGGTTCCTTCCCGTTGGGGGTGTAGGAGGGGCTTCAATTTCTATGTTTGATGATATAATTAAAAACAGAGCCAATGAGCATGAGGCGCCGGTTCCACCCGATGCCTGGAACAATATTGTAAAAAAGAAAAAGAAAAGGCGTTTTGCTTTTTGGTGGCCGAGTGGTGCGTTGTGTCTTTTACTGTCTTTATCATCGGTTGGTTATTTTGTACTGAATACAAAAACGGATAACGCTATTGCTAAGAAAGAAGAGAACAGCAATATGCAAACAGAACAAAAAGTAAAAGAAACAGCATCAGCAACAAATGAAACTAAAAAAGATCACGAAGCTGAATCGATATTGGCTTCAGAAAATAAAGGCATAACTACAACCACAGTAGAATATGATATTGCTGAAAACAGCCTGACAAATAAGCCTCAACCTGTTACTGTTGCTGGCAATGCAAAGACAACAGTCGGCATCAAAAATGCTGTAGCAGAAGAAAACGAATTAGAAGTTACAGGTAGAAATAAAAAAATAAAAAGCATAAAAGGAAAACTGAAAGCGCAGCAAACCACGCCGGGGATTGATGAAAACATACAGGCAAACATTTATAATCCAGTTGCTGAAGAAGAAGTAGAAGAAGAAACAGGCCGTGAAGAAAGCAAGCGGGCAACCGTTGAAACAGTACCTGGTAAAAAAATTGCTTTGGCTGAAGAGGAAAAGAAAACAAGCGGAACAAATAATCCCGAAAAACCCGGGCTGGCAAAAGCAGAAGATGCCAAAAAACAAGAACAAACAGATAAAGCAAAAACTGCTGTTGCAAAACAAAAAATAAAAAAGCATTGGTTTATTGAAGCAGCAGCAATACCATTACTTGCTGCATCACAATACAAAGAAAATATTCCCTTTAACCGCACCCTTGCTGTGAATAACAGTGTGTTAGTTTACAGGGCTAATCTTACAAACGCATCCATTGAACCAGCTGTTGCTTTCTCCCTGCTACTACGCCGTGAAGTGAGCAAAAAAATTACTGTTGGCACAGGCCTGCAGTATATGTTGCTGAAAGAAAACATCACGATACAAGGAAAAGAAACCCAAACCAGGTTCACCGTTGTTGACAGGTTGGTAAACGGGCGACTGGTACCCGACACATTGACGACCGTTACACAAGGCACAAGGGCTATTTCTGCGGTAAACAGCTACCAGTTGTTCAGCATACCGGTGTTTGTACAATACAGCATCATTCAAAAACCGCAATGGAGCGTAGGAGCTGTTGGGGGTTTTTACTTTTATATCAGCAGCAATTATAAAAATGAAATTAACCGCAATGCAGCGGCACCATTGCTGCCTGCGCCAGGCACTACCAACAAAAGCAATACAGGCATGGACATATTTGCCGGCATCCGTGTTAGCAAAAGGCTAAGCAAAAGGCTTGATTTTTTTGCCATGCCCTCTATACGGTTAAGCCTGGCCAAATACAATATCAAAAACAGTTTGCTGGATAAAAATATCAACCAGGCAGGCGTTGGGTTTGGATTGTGTTATAAAATTAAATAAAACTTACTGCGATGAAAACCTTTATTACTTTCCTTTTTGTATCAGTTGCATATTTTGGAAAAGCACAGATTATAAATATACCTGACAGTAATTTCAGATATTTCCTGATTCGCAGCGGTTTCGATCTGAATGCTGATGGAGAGATACAAGTGTCGGAGGCATTGTCAGTTACCCAGATGAACTTCGAGGCGTTTTCCCTCAATGATACGGTACATGTTATAACAAATACAACCGGGATACGCGAATTTAAAAACCTTGAAACGCTCTGGTATGCAACCCGTGCCCCCTGGGTAAATGTTAGTGGACTTACCAAACTAAAAAATTTCTATTTTGACGCTAGCTTCAATAATGTCACTTCCACTTATGATATTGACATGTCTGATTGCACATCATTGACCGGTTTTTATACCCGGGGGCCCATCACCAGTTTAAATGCTAATGGTTGTACAAGATTGAAAGTTATCAGCTGTGATGGCAATAATATCAGGAATTTTAATCCAGGACGCCTTGATAGCCTTGAAAGACTTGACATGCCAGGCTGTACAAACGATACAGTGGATCTTACCGGTTGTCCAAGACTTAAATTTATTGACTGGCAAAGCAGTACTGCCCGCTATGTAAATCTGTCTGGTTTGAAGGAACTCGATACAATAGTGAGTTTTTTTCTCTACCCGGTAGAAAATATCAATATGTCCAATTGCAGCAATGTGCGCTCTATTCAGAGCAATCCGTTATTGAATAATTTAAAAAGCATAAACTTAAGCGGATGCAATTCACTTAGATCGCTTACTCTATTTAAAACAAGTATTACCAGCCTTGATCTGAGTTCGTGCCCAAATCTTACAGAATTCTATTTTTATGGGTTCAACACCAGCGAGGATACCAGTAAGCTCAGGTATCTTAATTTAAAAAACGGCAGCCGGTTATCATGGGTAATCATTACTGTAGCTGATTCTGCAAATATTTGTGCTGATGAATTTGAAATAGATTTTTTAAAACCACTCATTAAAAGCACCAACGATTTTGCTTTCCCTGTTTCCGCTTCAATATTTAATATCAATCCATATTGCAGTCAAATGCCAGGCGGTACTTACAATACAATCAAAGGGAAGATAAGGCTGGATCAAAATAATAATGGGTGCGACAGTACTGATTCAGCTCTGAGATATGTTCCATTAAAAATGGCAGACACATTTAGCAACACCACGATCAATTATTCTGAACCATCAGGTGATTATGTTCACCATCCTTTCAAAGGAACCTTTATTATTACCCCCTATTTTCCTAATCCATATTACACCATAAATCCTGGAGCAGCCGCTGTAAGTTTTGATACAGTTAATAATTTAGTAATTACAAGAGATTTTTGCATCCAGCCAACTGGCATATACAATGACCTGGAAATAACTTTACTCCCAATATTCCCGCCTGTAAGACCCGGCTTCAATGCAGCCTACACTTTACTGTACAAAAACCGTGGCACCACAACACTTAGCGGAAATGTTGCTGTTAACTTCGACAACAATAAAATAAACTTTGTATCTGCTTCTGAGAATGTGACAACGCAAAGTTCAGGTCAGCTGCTTTGGAACTACAATAACCTGCAACCTTTTGAAAGCAGAACCATCAACGTCACTTTCAATTTATTGCCGCCGCCGGTGAATAATATTGGTGATACCATTTCGTATTTGGCAGTCATTACACCATCAGATAATGACGAAACAGCTTTTGAC
>Ga0164290_1000641_pt1 | contig 98251 bp, 96 predicted proteins | sample Micstemetagenome_FD_108782 | JGI IMG/M metagenome (GOLD analysis project Ga0164290, IMG submission 108782) | Contaminated culture microbial community from soil near Moab, Utah, USA - Microcoleus steenstrupii SON62 (Illumina Assembly) | ecosystem: Environmental > Terrestrial > Soil > Soil crust...
CGGTTAGAAACTGGAGCTTGATGATAAACCAATTTTTACTCATTTTCGGAGAGCGGTGCAAAATATAAACCCTTTACGCAGTTGCTTAGACGCGGACGCTTACACACTTAATTGGGCAGTGTCGAAATTTGGTTGAATCATTGCTTGTTTTTTTCTGAGGGTTCACGGTGCTTATGTGCCGCACTATCAACACGGGTTGTAATTACAAGTTGCCTAATGTGCTTTTTGTCTTTATTCCATGCGTCCGCCATTGGGTCAACTATTGGTGTCGCAATATCTTGTCGTTTTTTTATTGTCTTTTCAGTGGAAATGTTAAATTTTTCATCACGAGCTTTTAATAGGTCAATATTAAGTTGGCCATCTTTAATGAAACTCATCATGATCATTGGAGAGCCAACGGGTAGCGCTTGTTTCTGATCAGTGTGCCAGGTATGTATTGTCTTTCCGTAGGTCGACACCAGCTTTTCCATTAGTTCATGTTCCGCCTCTTCTGGAATTCCGGGAGCAATCAATGTTCCTGATTTCACCTCATGGTGATGAGAATGCCACAGCTTTTTCTCTTCCTCGTCTAATGTTTTAAACAACCTTGCGGAGACGATGTACTCAATACCCATGATCTTTGCATCCTTTTCGTTTCCGTCAAAAATAATTGCCTGATAAAAATCTTCATTCAGCTGAGATACAAAATGATGCGCTTCCATTTGTGCGTTAATATTTCCGTTATAGAAATGAAATCCGTCGAGATATGTGCTAAAGCTTTTTAGCGGACTTTTGTTTTGCAGCAGCTCTGATCCTGTGTTTAAGAGCTTGCTTTTACCTGACTTTGTTTCGCCGGGTGTATCCACGTTTGATTCTGTCTTTCTTGTGCAAGCAGCTGCCAGTAAGAATAAGGCAATTTTTATCAATGATCGTTTCATAATGATGTTTCATTTGGCTTGAAAATTTCGATGCCGTTTTTGGGATAACACAAACAAGAAACAAATTCGTACATGCCTGGAGCTTTCATCCGATCGTTAACTCCTGCCGCTTCTTACCACTGACCTGCATCTCTTCGGAGGACCAAAAGCTGCAATTTTTAATAAAAGACAGGCCCTTTGTGACCTTCGGCCTGTAGCTGTCTAATCCTTTTAAGAAACGTCCTTTTTTTCGTGAAGAAGGGTCCAGGCAAACACTGCGAGAGCCGCCCCGGTTACTGGGGCTAGGATGTAGATCCACAGGTGCTCGAGATGGCCAGAAACTATTGCCGGCGATATAGACCGGATAGGGTTCATGGAGGCCCCGGAGATGGGTCCGGCAAACATAGCCTCCAAAAGAACTGTGCTTCCAATGGCAAGACCTGCAAATATTCCTTGCTCCTTTGGTCCCGTTGCCACGTGGATTATCACCAGCATCAGGAAGAAGGTTAGGATTAACTCAATGATAAAGGATTGCATCGGAGTTCCAGAAGGTATTGTAGCGCCAAGCAATTCATTTTTCGGGAATAGGTATCGTAATGTCATGCTTGCTAAAAATGCTCCAGCACTCTGACTTACAATGAACCGTAACATTTGGTTTGCCGGAAATCGTTTTGCAATCGTAAATGCAATTGTTACGGCCGGGTTAAAATGTGCACCGGAAATCGGTCCGAGCGCATAAATCATGACCATGACAATTAGACCGAATGTAGAGGCGATACCTGGATGCGTAACCGCGCCCGAAGCCTCTTCATTAATAATAATTGCACCTGTTCCGCAAAAAATCAGGGCATATGTTCCCAAGAATTCTGCTCCGTATTTTTTTAGCGAGCCTACTTTTTGTTCATGACGGTTATCTGAGTGATTCATGTTGCTGAATATAGGTGGTTTTGTGAGTAGTCCTATTTTTATTTGCATTGAGCTGAATAGATGTTGGCCAAATCGCCAAAGCTTGCTTTCATTGGGATGGCTAGAATTCGATTTTCGTAAAGTAGCTCTTGATTGTGGCAACCGACGACAATACAGCTCCCTGTCCAAAGGGATGTCTTAGTGATGATTCGTTTGGACAATATACTAGTAGGCTTTTCGTAACATGTCCGCAAATTCATTTGGCAGCGGACTTTCTTCAATAGCTTTTGCTGCTTTTTGGACATCGTATTCAAAACGAATAAACTCTACACGGAGAGAATCAGGTCTGTTGAGGTTAAAGTTTTCGTCCAATTCTATGATTACATAGCATCCGCGAATATCACCATCCTTTGGTTTGCCCACTGAACCTATGTTAATAGCATGTCGGAAATTGCCATGACTATCTTGAAGAGTTTTATGGTATGGCTTATGAGTGTGGCCAAATAACATGATATGCGCTTCAGCTTGGTCCAAGATTCTGAGTAGGCTTTTTTCATCACGGTCAACGAAAAGGTATTCATTGATTTTTCTAGGACTTCCGTGTACCATTAGTAAATTAAATTTTTCTTTGTTCAGCTGATACTCAAGTCTGATGTGTGAGGGTAAGGCTCGTAAGAACTTTCTCTCATTTGGATTTACTATGCTGTTTGTGTACGAAATAGATTGTTCACCATTCGTTTTTTCATGGTCAGTTTTATAAGCGCATCCACAATCATCTCCTGCCAATCCTACTCCTTGGTCATAGTTCCCGGCAATGGTCGGAATTTTTAGTTTTTTGATGGTATTTATTACTTCGTTGGCCCACACATTATAGCCGACGAGGTCGCCAAGACAGTACACAGCATCAAGATTTTGTGCGTCCATGTTCTCCAGGCACGACTCTAGCGCAGGCAGATTAGCATGAATGTCACTAAAAAGTCCAATTCTCATAGGTGTGCTATTTTTGATGTTTGATATATGTTTCTTTAATAATAATTCACTTTGTATTCCACTTTATTAATCGTAATATTACGATTGGTGTGTTGGAGTGCAAAGTTATTTCAAGCGAATTCATAAAAATTTAACTTTGCACAGCGGTCAGACGATGGCAGCGTCGAACTGTTAAAAGGACTGTTTTCTTGTGTTATTGGCTTTTCCTCTGGGAAGGAAGTCACAGCTGCAACGACTGCTACATGGTAGTAGAGGAGTATTGGCCGAATAGAGGGATGCCATTTGCGCCTACTCCGTCTCAAGTTGATGTGTAAGCTTACCTGAAATTCGGGCGTTTAAAAGTTGAGAACAGTTGGCAACTTTGAATGCCGTGCTAGTTTCATTATCCTTTCTTGTGAACCACTTTCATCGAAGCAATAGTTGCCTCCTGTCTTCGCTTCCGGAAAACCCACCACTGCGTTAGATTAATTCCTCCCTGAAAGAACCACAACAGCGGAATGGGTGCAACGTTGGTGAAAAATCTGTAGTAGGAACAAATGACAACAGCAACGAGCAAGGATATCAAGGCTGACCAAAGTGAGTAATGGGGTATGTGCTGCACTTTCATTTCGTTTTGGAGGAGTGCAAATACCATAAAGCATTGAATGCCGCAGGCCAGGATGATGCAGATGGCTGCAAGAAGAAGCCACAGCTTGTTTCCAAGCATCCGCAGACTAATGAGCATTCCTTTAAAAAAGTAAATAATACCTGCTGCGAGAACTGCAAACACAAGTGTAAGTAAGGACTTGATGAACCAGCCATCGCCGTACATGGCGGACATCATGTTTGCGAGCCAGTAGCCGGCAAGTAATAGCGGCGCGTACACGAACGCCTTCCATAAAATCATGGCAAGCACAATTAGTATTGGAACGCCAGCGCTGTGGCTGCTTCGTGCTTGTTGGATGCCTTCATCGTAGCCCTGCTGCACGCCGTCGTCGTATCCTTGTTGATAGTTCATAGAAGGGTTGGGTTGTTAGTCGAGCGAAAAATATTACGCCCGCGATGTAGGCTTCGGTATGACGCTCGATTTTGGGTTCGTGATTTGTACCTTGATCCGATCTCTTGTAGGAGTGAGCAATGCGGTGAGTCACCAAACTAATGGATTACAACAACTTAAATATCAATACTTTCCAACCAGAGTTCGATTCTCTGCGGCTCCACTATTTTCGTATCAAAGTATTCAGAAGCCTTGAAATTGAATTGATTTCAGGGCTTTTTGTTTTTATACCCATTCGAAAGGGCTCACTAACTCACCGGACATGAATGATCATCAAAAAGGATTACCAAGTAGTTATGTAAGCTTCCCTGAATTTCGGGCCGAATGATTCCACTAATAATCAAAAACAAAATCATTCGCTCGTTACCAGCCTTGACTCGCCCGGAACAGACACCTACTTTTGCTTGACAGTTGAACAGGAAACCCGAGAATCTCTACACAAAGAAAATTGAAAACTGTCCAATCATTAGGGGGTTGATACAGAAATTTCTTTTTCTATTTATAAAAAATGGACAGAATTTCTTTTGTATGACATTGGAGATGAAATTGCAGCCTACAAGCGGCAGACCATATTTGATGATGAAACTTTACCGGAAGAACTTATGTCTGGGATAACTTCTGAAAACATTAGGTTAATCAAAAGTGATGGCATGGCACCATATGCCCAACTCCCTGATGAGTCTCTGGAGTTACTGGCGCCGAATACACCAAAAAAAACTGCAGAGGGAGCGATGCAAGTCATCTTAAAGACTTTTAATCATGCTTTTCGTTACAATTACAAGACCTACTATCCTGAGACGAAATGAAATTTGCTCAATTAATTGTTGGATTTTTGTGTTGTATAGTTGCACTTGGTTGCTCTGATAGAGTTGTAGGCGTTTATGAAACTTCTATTCAAAACGAGCCCGCAACTCTAGTTATAAATAGCGACTCAACCTACGAATACTTTATCTCATTCCATGGGCGACCATTTGCAGGTTCATTTGGACGATGGAAACATTTCGACCGATTCATAAAACTATCAGACCCTGATTCCATTTTAACCATGTCAAGAGAACCATCACTTGCACATATTGAACATTTTTATGTCGATTCCATATCGGTTGCAAAAAGAGTTTTTCAAGTTTTCTCAGTCGATCGTGATACTATTGTTGTAATCGGTTCGCAAATTCGTATTAACGGAGAACATGAAGGCTTAATTGATGAAAAGCCTTACGTGATCCCCCAATCAGTTAATTTCGTTGATGTATTTTTTGTCGGTATTCGCCTTCGATGTATTTTCGACAGTGCTTCGAACGCTAATTTTTATCGCTTTTACTTTCGCTTAAATATTGGACCTCCGTACTCCCAGTTTAGACGTCCTCCGTTTCACACCTTGACCTATAAAAAATCGCGATTGAAAGCCGGTTTATTTACATTTGAAAGAGTTGAATGAGTTTTACATGAATCAGTGCTACACGTCTTATCTGTGATCGCTGCGTTCAGATTTGTTTTTCCAGCTAATACCTGTGAGTTTCTTTTAATGATTGGACGTTGATTAGTTCCCCCAGACTTACATCCGCCAAAGCTCGAAAAAGGATAATTGTAATCTGCCGAAATGGGCCGCCAGGGACACTAAATTTGAAGCAAGCACACGCTACAACGCCTGGGGTTTTGAATCACTCCAAACGCCAAAAGCTTGAGAGGTGAGTGGAGTAGTCCTTTTGCAGTATAACTTAATTAATCAAAAAGGACGGGCGCCGTATGGAGATAGGTTTAAATGTGGCCGATAATTTCGACAGATTGTAATTATAGTTTTTCGAACTGAAGTTTGCAACAGCTTTGCCTGCGTGGCTGCGATTGGAAGCCTTTGCGAACAAGCAGGACTTACACTGAAAAAAAGAATTTGGGCTATTCGTAGTAAGGTAGTGTAAGCTTCCCGGAAATTTGGGCCGATTGACTCCGTGAATCATCAAACATAAAATCAGTCGCTCGTTATCAGCCTTGACTGGCGCGGTACAGACACCTACTTTTGTTTGACAGGTGAAAAGGAGACTCGGGAATCACAACACAAAGAAAATTAATACTGTCCAATCATTAGGTGATTGATACAAGGTTTATTAAGAATGGGTTTTATATATGTTTTTAAATGAGTTAATAGACGCTTTACCAAAAAGAGTAAGGTCTGCATGCTTCGACCAGATAAGCCTCGTTATACTTGGTTCCTTCATATGGACTTTGGTAGATTTTTTGACGTTTTCGTCAAAGGCCGCGACCAATAGTGATGTAAATTCGGCAATATTGTATTTTTCTATCTTTGTAAACAAAGATATTTGTTTCGGGAAGAGTCTTGGAAAGTATCTTACTGGACTGAGAGTAACGTCTTTTAGGACAGGTAGGCCAGCTAGTCCAATTCAATGTTCGGCACGGAACTTATTCATATTGCTCTGGCCGATAGAAGCAGTGTTTTTGTTTATTTCGCCCAATAGGAGATTAGGCGATTTTGTAGCTGGGACCCGAGTGGTGGAAGATAATCTGCATTTTGAAAAGAAGGATTGGTCGTATTTTCAAGCGTTTATTGCTGTTGTTTTTTCGTTTCTATTGATTTATCACCTATTTTACTTCATCGATAGTTTTGGAATTATGGGGTAATTTGATCTCTCTTTAGATGGTCTTTATCTTGTCGGCTTCCCTAAAATTCAGCCATTTGAGAGTTGAGAATAATTTTTCAACTTTATAAGGTTATACGACGTACAAAGACCAAATTCACAGAAGCACAGATCGTCAGAGCGGCCAAGGAACATGAAGCAGGCCGTACGGCAGAAGAAATTCACTTCAAGAATAAGATTTAAATGAAAGGCATCGCATCACTGTTAGCATTTCTGCTGGTCGGTTGCTCAGCGGTTTCTAGAAATCCCGAGATAAAAGACCTGGAAGGAAAATATGTTTCCATTATTAAGGGAGGGGATTTTTATAAAGAATTGACTTTGGAGCTCAATCAAGATAATACCTTTCTGTTCGGTCAAAGACTTGGCCCTGAAGGTTTTGTTGTCAGAGGCACCGTTAATTTTAAGGGAAGAAACATGATTGAGTTGACCGTCGAGGACACCACAAGTCTTTTGCGTAAGGAACCAATCTTCAAAGGCTACTACAACGTCAAAAACGTTGCACTTGTTTTGAAGAACAAGAAGATTAAACTTTATGGCAAAACCTTTAGGCGGGTTAGACGATAAAGATGCTATTGGGATGTGCAATCGCTCAAGTTCCCCGCGGATATGTTTGGCCTCACGTCAGACAGGGATAGAAGAAGAATATTGTAAGGCTCCTTGAGAAGAGGGTCAGGATTGCTGACGGTGTGTGTTTCTCTAGATTTGACTTTCAAATGGCCGAACCCCGGGGAGTCTCCAAAAAGAAATTCATTAATTTATTTCCGGGAAAGGGACCTGGATTCAACTAAAACTAACCTGAATGATGAGATTGTCGTCGGTAATCATGATACTTTGTTTGCTGGCATGCAACAAAAGGGTGAATTTGATTGAGTATAAAGACGGCAAGCAGTTGCTGTCAGTCAATGATCTGGCTGCGGACGGTGGTAAACTTCCCCCCCCCGAAGATCGGGAGGATATCAAAGGACTCTGTTGTTGTTGGAGAGGAGGTATTAGTTAAGATTTTTATAGAAGAGGCATCAGACTTAAAAATAGTTGATGCTTTTTTCGACTGTGAGCTCGTTGCACCTGCATTGGTAGATACTTCGACTTATAAAATTTCCGGATGTTCAAAAGGTTTAATTGTTGAAAATGATACAATTGTGATTGCATTCGAAGCGATGACACCTGGAGTGAAGGAATTTTCGGAGATAACTATTCTGACCAAAGATATAGACAGGGTTTTCAGGACCTTTAAATACTCATTCGGATATACCGTGGTTCCTGATTAGCATGTACGCACATGACGTATCACAGTTTCGATTTTCGGGGTGTCGGTCGAAATGGTGCAACCGTAACAAAAGCATGAATTCAACGCTGGCCGATGATCGAGTAATTAATTATAACCCGAAGTCCTTTCTGTTACTTTGATCTTGCTGTAGAAAAGTTTTAAGGCAGTGCTACATAATGATGATGTAGTTTTGTTTTTATGAACTTTTCAATATTTTTACTTTCAAGACCCTGGCTTCAAAAAAATGAATCTCGACCCCGCAATAGCCACACGAAAACGTGGCGTTCTCAACGTTGCCTTCATTATCGTTTTCATCTTCTCATTTATTGATGTATCTGCACAAAGGATAAGTTTCTCATCATCCTATAATGTTCCCATTGGCGAGCTCTCTTGGTCCTATCAGGGAGCTTTAGACCTGAAGCTTAAATACTCGTCAATTCTTACCAGAAAGAGAAAGACACCACAGTTGTCTTCCTTCTATATTGGGTATAGTGTATTACAGCCTGTTGCTGATACATTGTATTACGTTGTGGACAGGGGAGGATATGATGGAGCTGGATTAGGTACAGCGGTGTTTCAACCATTCAGAATGTTTCAGTTTGGCGTTGGACACCAGTGGATGTTAGCCATCAGCCGACAATTTTTCCTGACGCCTGGTTTGAATTTAGGCGGTATTTCCGGGAAACGTGAGATTGCGTTCGAAGACACTTTCGGAGGAAGTACGAGTTTTAGTGAAAGGGTGATGTGGGCTGCATTAGTCCCCGAGTTCGGGATGGAATACAAGTTCAATGATCATTTTAGCACAACAGCGTTTGTCTCCTATAACTTCATCATCCAAACAGGGGATATCAACGAGCAGTCGGGCGATTTCACCGAAAGTGCAGGTTTCTTTTACCATTACTATTCTGCAGGAGTTTCGATAAACTTTACGTTTTAAATGAAGATCAGGCCTTTAGAATTTGCATTGCTTATTCTGCTCTCGCTGCTATCCGCAGCATGTTCAGACGATTCTCCTTTCATTCTTTCCCGAGAAGAAGCCTTAAAGCAAATTGAGGAAATCAGTGCCTCACGTGATCCTTTTTATGCTGTTAGGAACGTAGTAGCTGTTATTAACAACGACATCTACTATTTTGACCGCTTAGATGTTTTACCCAGAAGGCTAACTTTGACCCCGGGACAAGCTAAGTCGAATGTGAAGCTTTCGTCAGACAGAACTAAAATAGCCTACATCAATGCCAACGGTAATCCTGTGATCATCAGAGCAAGTGATGGGGTGGTTCTGGAAACACTGACAGCCTACAAATTCATTAAACAAATGGGTTGGGTGAGAAACAGCGAGACGTTATTTATGCTGATCGGGCAAAGGGTTGTGTTGCACGGTGCCGCTGTAGAATTTACGCAGCCTGAGGTGACACATCCATGGGACGAAATAACATCATTCTCTTTGAACAGCAGTGGAGATGAGGCATATGTCATTCGTCCTTATGGTTCAGGCACGTCCTGGCTTGCGTATAGATCAAAAGAAGAGAATATAGATGAAGTCTTCTCGAGTTTTGAGGGAGACCGGATAGATTATGTCCATTTTTATGACGATAAGGGGAATTTTCTTGTGGGTCGAAAGAATTATCTGGGAACTGGTATTAACCAAATCAAGTGTATCCAGAACTATGATTTCTACCCCGCATTTGTACTGGAGTATGAGGATATGCAAACACCGACATTTAGTTCTGACCAGGAGATAGTTTTTTTTAGTACGGAAGAAAACGGACGGTACTATATAAAAGGTATCTATCTGGGAACCGAGGCATATGGCAATAGCGGATCTTCCGACGTGCTAACCAGAACGTTAGAGCAGTATGAGAGTGAGACGCCCATCTGGATCGATTGGGCGCAGTAAATACAGGGTTAAAAAAAATTGTTATGATGAAGTGTGTCAAGTCACTGATGTTATGTTGTTTGCTCACGGGCTCGTTGATAGCGCATGCCCAACTTGGTTTGGGAAAGATTGATGAGATAGATGCTGTCAGAAAGCGTAAGCTCATTGTTATGATCGAAGAGCCGAACGAGAAAGTGCTCAAGAAGATCGCTAAGAGGCCAAGCCGTGGTTCTGTTGAGGACTACAAAGCCGACTTAAACACCTTTAATGAAAACCTGAAAGCTGTTGTTGAGAAGTTTTGGCCTTACAATAAGACAGGTATCGAGTATAAGACTTTTGATGAAATAAGGACACTCAGCAAGTCAGGAAGTAAAGAGTACGCTGTGCTGGTGTGTGTGTCTGCGGAAGCGAGCTCTTCGCGGGCAGGTTACAATTTTGCGAACGGACTTTATTGGGTGAAAGACATCAAAGATGATTTTGAGGATAGGGAAGACGATATGTTTTCAGTTATGGCTATAAATGTCATCGAAGATTTTTCAGGTTCGTTTGTGTACTATGTGCCATTGTTCGACGTGTTTCCGACGAAATCATCTCTTGTCTACGGGATAAAAGGAATAGAGGCTTACTTCAATCGCCGCATCGCGGTTAAGAAAAATGGTTCAAAGGTCCGTGATGAAAGAGAGAAAGCTGAAGAAGAGATGGAAAGAAGAGCCCCAACGATCGCAAAAAAGACGTTGATAATCCGCGAAGAGTGGCTGGATAAGGACCTCACAAAAGAAAGTCTCAGAAAATACTACCCTTACCAAATTCAGGTGTGTAATCGGGAGTTTATGGATAGTGTGGTGATGGCTCAGGATGGAAAATATGCATATGGTGTGGTGCTTCCATATATTTTGTCTACCAGTTCCACGAATTCAGTTGTTTACTTTCAATATGTTATTGATGGTGCAGATAGCCAGCCAATTTGTTTGATTAGGCCTAGTACTGGAAGTATGATGTTGGCAAGTCGCTTCACGACCGGAAAAAGAAACTTCACTCCGAAGATACTGGAGAAAATTGTTGACCAGGTGAAACGGAAGAAGTAATAGCGACCATCTTTTGTTTGAAAAGGATGAACAAAAGCCAATTTCACGCTGTACTTTTGGATTATCTCTCGAACCTCGTGCCGTTGGAGGAGACGTACTGGAGGACAGAATTTTATATCCATAGTCAGCCAGCAATGACATCGTATGGCGGACATTTTGTTTTCCAGGATGGTCATGAAGTTCCTATCGATCTCAGGCGAAAAAGCAAATCGGCTAACGACAGCTTCGCCACAAACATCGAACTGTTTCACAGGGAAAGCACGGATCTTGGAATGAATAAGTGGAACAAGGCCATTTTTAGGATTGATCGCAAGGGGAATGTCGCGCAGGAACTACTTTGGGATGATGCTTGGGAGCAACGGGAGATCGAAGCCTACCGTATGCAGTCCGTATCCCCACGACCAAAATGGTATTGGGAAGAGGATGACAATGCCCGATAACAGTTGCAAAGTGCGTATCGGGTCCAATTCGATCAAAGAAAAACACTTCAGCGTAATCTGCCTGGTTGCCTCTCCCCGTTAACGAAAATCATTCTTTATCAAATCGAATGATTCCGCCCATGGTAAACTGAATGACAAACGCGTTTACATTACTCTGGAATATTGAATCGGTATCGTTCACCTTATACTTCCACGCTGTATTTCCATTGACGCCAATGTCGTAAAACAGGCGAATGCCCCACGTGAGGTTGCTGCGATTATTGATGTATGCAGCGATGCCGGGGTTCAACGAGAACTGATTATTAACCAGGTTCTCGAAATCTTTGCTATCGCTTCGGCCGGCGATGATCTGGTTTGAGGAAATTCCCAGACCCAGCGTTGTCTCCAATCTAAAGGAACTAGTTCGAAAAGGACAGTAGCCTACAACCAGACTCATATTTGATCCAGTGAGTTGAATCGATTCAGGGCCTTGCTCGCGCGTACCTGAGGACTGATAAAATTCACCCCCGATGATAAAATTTCCGGTAAGAAAAGATGCAGCAGCACCTTGCGTGAAAGAACGATGAGTCGACGAAAGCTGTGTGCCAAAACCGGCGCCGAAGCGGTTGCCCTGAAGGCCAACAAGTGCCCCAAGCCGTAGTCCTTTAAATGATTGAGCAAACAACCCTCCGGTGCCCGACAAGAGCACCATAGAAACAAGTAATAATTTCTTCATGGTCACATTTTTCCATAAGGAACGCCAAAGTGACGGCAATGTTACGGAAAATGCCAATAATTTGAACAATGTTCAACAGTAATTTAATTAGGAATCGGTCTTCAATTCGTTATTTGATGAACAAAGTTCAAAAAAAAGCCAGTAGGAGCAACGTTGCGCTGGTCTGTTTTTGCGGGCCTGATGCATTCCGCCAGCTCCTGAACCGCCTGCAGGTAGTTCCTCTTTAATCAGAATGCCGATGCTGATTATTTTTTGGGAGCGTACTGATGCTTGACAATTTCCTCCGAGCGTACGATTTGCCCCAGCGCTGCAAAGTTGCGTCCGTCAATAAGCACGGTCGTGTGGCTACTTCTGATTTTTTGCCAGGCCTCCTCAATATCGCTGTAGGTTCCACGGGTGTAGTATTCCACCGCGACAATAAAGTCCCATTCACGTGTTTCTTCTTTCGCCATATTTTCCAGCAAGGCGTAGTCGTTGAAGAGACCTTGCTTCACGGCAATGCTGTCCATGACAAACCAGTTCTTTTCCAGAAATTCTCTGAGATCCGCCTTGCGGCCATCTTTTGATTTAATATAGGTGTATGTCCATGTACGCTGGTTGTTTTTTTCTGGCAGGCCTTGGCAGATGCCGCGTGTTGAGGAAAGTATGATCAGGCACAATAGGAGCGCAGGGGTGAGGGCGTATGTCATTCGGCTCATGTCGTTGGATTTTTTTGGCCAATATAAATGATCCAAATGAAAATGTAGAATAAATCTGTACTCTGATCGGTCTATGATTTTTTCAATCAACCACGACCTCGTATTGATGCAACAGTGAAGGAGCAAATGTTCAACGATGCCGAATTGAAATTAGAGTCCGTCGCGCGTCATTTATAAATCTTTATTGATCCCTACCGCTCCAAATACGATCTGATCTTATCCATACACTCAATTCGGTTTAAAAATAAAAAATCCCCCCAATTACTGAAGGGACATTGCCTTTTCGTGTTTATAAATTGATCCTGACGTTCCTGTCGTTGTCAAAATTTTACTGAACACTTCGCAGGTATTCGTGCAGCTCCTTCTCGTTGCTAAACTGAACCACTTCAATAGCTGCGTCTACCTGTGTCGATTTATTTTTGATATTTCCTCCAGATACTTTAGACATAATTTCGGAAGGATCAAGGAACTGAGCGTGGTAGAGTTTCTTACCCTTCAGGTGTTTTATCATTCCCGGCAAAAGATTTTTTAAAACCCATTCTTGTGATGCCAGGCTGATAATTCCCATCCTGCGAATGTCCGCCACAAATTTCTGTGTTTTCAACTTGATAAAGGCATCCAGCACTGCCTGGTTGATGGTAACAAAGCTGGCATCGTTGGGTACTTTTTCAAGGTATTCTAAAAACAAGGTATCCAACGATTTGTCATAATATATTCGCGCGACATTATTTTTGAAAAATTCCATATAAGCGGGGTATCTTGGTTCAGGGGCAATATCGATCGGATTTTTAAAATGAACAACCCAGGGCTGTCGGTTTACCCGTAGCCTGATGCTTCTATACGGAGCTCGGTGCGATTTGTTTCAGAAGACGAAGGATTTGGGTTGTTGTGGTGCGGCTATGTATGGGTATATTTACTCTGACTAAATACTGCATGTCTGCGTAGGGGCAGAGCCGATCGGGTGTATGCGTACAGGGGCAACTCGTTTCTGATAGTGATGAAGTTTTTAAATATGGGAAAGCTTATTTACGTGGTTAATTTGATTCTGGCTGTTCTAATTATCTCCAACGAGACCGGTTCCAGCAGTGATAAGACTATTATCATTACGTCATTTCTCTACGCGGGTCTTATATTGATTAACCTAATCCTCGGGGTTCTGGCGAAGATGGATGAGAAGCCGGTTTTTCGGTATTACTTTCGCTCGGCACTTCTTTTACTGGCGGTCGTTTTCGGTTACCTCCTTTTCTTGTATTCGCCGATTGGGTCGATGTGATGTAAACGAGTGGATTTGGTGTCGGTGCAAGATGGCTTATTGACCACTCTTGCGATTCAATTAACGCTTGGGATTGCAGGAGCTGTTTGTCAACGTCGGTAGAGGAACTGGTGCTGCCGTGATTTCTGCTTCCGGAGGAATGCAGTTTGCGCTGGAGCGCGGCGATTTAAAGAACGGAGTATTTACCTTCACCATACTTGACGCCTTCAGAAGAAATCCGACGTTAACAATTAATGAATTAAAGAAGATAGCCGTGGAACGAGTTTTCGACTTGACGAACGGCTTGCAGAAGCCAACATTCCGAAATGAAACGAATGAATTTGATTGGCGCGTGTAGTGATGTTGCCAGGAAGATAATTCTGATATTGATCGCAATCGCTATTACTGCCTGGGAACAATCCTATAAACCATCTCGTAAGTTGATGTTTTTGCACTGCCATCATACTTCACGTTAGGACCGCGCGTCGTGTAATTATCGAATACTTTTCCTATGACGGCATCAATTCCGGAAGAGGTCCCCTTCGTCGCGATGTTTTGTCGAAGATTAATTACCTGAGTGAGGTTCACAGGACGGCTGCTGGCAATGACTTTGCAAATCTCGTTTCCGTACGGCGGCCCGATGACGACATCGTAGTCCCACAGGATGATTGTTTGATTCGGTAGTAGAAAATAATCCTGTGGATTGACACTCGCATCTGGCGCAGGATACATGGGATACATATCTCCATTGGGGGAAATACCAATCAGATTAAAGAACGTCTTCTTGGTTCCTGTATTCTTCAGTTTAATGTACACCATCTGGCCTTCCGGAAGTTCCAGTATTCCACCTTTGATAAATTTTTTGACGTCGAGTGTGTCCTTTCCCGAAGCAGAAACACGTGGAATGAACGATACCTGTACATTGTATTCCGGGTCTATAACGTCAATATCCTTGATGAATACAGACTGGGCATAATTCCTGACAAGTCTTTCACATTGATTAACCAGGCTCGGTTCGTTGATGGGTATGCTTTTTAATAAGGCTGCTCCATCGGTGCTTCGGAAGTCAAGCTTGTCACCCTGTGCGTCAATGATAGAAAGTGAATTTGATGATGCTCCTCTTTGCTTATTTTCCGGACCGGTGATGTCGATGATCAGGTCTGGCGCAGTTTCCGTTATCTCCACCAGTTTTATTTTGCCGATGGCATCAATCAGCGCACTCTTTATTTTAGGTTCGTTCACCCGTGCCAGACTAATGCGAAGCTTTTTATTGCCAAACGTAAATTCCGAAGGGAACACCCAATACGCTTTTAGATTTGATGGGTCAAATGTTCCTGAATCGATCTCAATGGTTGCATCGAAGTTGGATGTGCGCGTAACTACCCCTTTTGCAATTGGTTTGTTTGTCTTTTTTGCAGCGCCTGCGCGTTCAAGATAGACGGTCGATCCCTCAAATATTCCGGTCAGCTTTCCTCCGTCAATGCGGAATGTGGTATCGTCCGTTGTGCTTAATTGAAAGTAAGGTTGCTGAATGACATAATCGCCATTGAAGATCTTGTAATCAATATCACCCTCAATTTGTGGTTGTTGATTTCTGACTTTAATAGCCATATCTGCCTGCACCTGGGCAAACAGCGCTCTGTAACTCATCTGCTTGTCGCCCAGCCGCGCCAGTGCCTTACTGATGCAGTAGGATAAAGAGCCAACTGAATTTCCCTCGTCGTCTGTCGTTTCGAAATTTGCCTGACTTGCTGCAGCGCCGGATATCAGGATAAATTTCGCCATGCCGTCGTTGCTTCCGCGTGTTTTTTCCTCTGCAATACCAAATCCACCCTCAGTTTCTTTTTTCTGCGAAGCAGGTAAAGCAATCTTCGCCGGTATCAGGGGAACTGCGCCGCCACGTTGTTTGGCAACACCACGCGTGGCAGTACCCGAATGGCATGAATCAAGAATGACCAGTACATGTCCGTTAGACCCGATCTTTCTCCGCAGGCTCGCGACAGCATCGCCGAATTCATCATCTCTCAAATGAAGACTTCCCAGGGGAAGACCGGCTTTATCATACATATCGGCATCCATGAATGCACCGTAAGCAACAATGGCTTCATCGAGCTTGTCAAGTTCGTCGTTATTATCATCATAGATTTGATGTCCGTGTCCGGAATAATGAATGACAATATGATCACCTGGCTGGGCTTTCATTTCGAGATTCTTAATCGCTTTAAGTATTCCTGATTTCGTTGCATCCTTATCAGAAAGGAGGTCAATATTTGAATTATCAAAGCCGATCTTCACCAGTGCGTTTTTGATCAGGACCACGTCTTTGTCGGACGAAATCGCATCCCATCCGGTTGTTGCGGGATCGTAAGCCGCAATGGCAATGATGAGCGCACGTTTTGTTGGAGGAGCAAGAGGTGATGCTGGTTTCATTGCGCCGGTCAGCAAAAAAAACAGTAGCGTAAAGATTAATTTTGACAAAGTGAGGGAAAAAGTTTTGGCGCTCATCATCCTGCAATAGGAAGGTTAATATAACAATGAATTCTTAAGCGGTCAACGAGCTGTTTATGCAAGATTTGTGCTGTGTGCCTAAAAACGAAATACTTGATGTGGGAGACTGATCGCCCGCTTGAAATATTTCTGATTCATGCGGGTACGAACGCTTTCCGTCAACCCGATCAGTTTGCTGCGGCGCTGATTAATTCATCGGGTCTGACCCTGTCGCGGGTTGATGTTCTGTAAACTTTCCAGACATAACCATGGTCCTGTTGCAGACGGCTGTACTGCGCGACACTTTGGCGATAAACAAAGTGAGCATATTCATTGTGTATTCACAGATTAATGCATGTCATTAGCAACCTGCGCGCCGCACGAGTTACTTTAGTGTATTGATCATAACAAACGCTCCCCAGTAGTAGGGATGTGGATACTTTTCTTTGAGCCAGTTTTGGGCGTGGCGAAAACTTGCTTTCTGGTTTCTGGTTTTTGCCAGTTCCGTATAAAAGGCAACCATGAAATCTTTGGTCGCCGTATCGTCTACTTGCCACAGTGTCATGACCAAGGTTTTCGCACCGGCTAAGATAAAGGCTCTTTGAAGACCGAAGATGCCTTCATTGCCAGTAAACTTTCCTAGTGCGGTCTCACAAGCAGAGAGAACAACCAGTTCGGTGCTATCCAGTTGCATGGATGTGACTTCATAGGCATTGAGGATTCCATCATTCGCATCGGACTGGCCGGCATTTGCATCCTTCATACTTTCTTCAGCACCCGCGAAGAGCAGGCCAGAAGCAAATAAAGGATTGGCATTCAATGAAGATGATGGGTTTTCCAGAAAATATCCATGCGTCGCAATATGCAGCACATTGGGTTGCTTTAATTTTCGCACATCATTCTCCGTGGCCAGGGGGCCGGTAAACAGTTGTGCTGGTACCCGCGCTGACTGTAGAATGTTTTGGATTGATTGTACTTCCTCTAAGGTCCCCGGCAAAGGCGGCACGGCCTCCCGGTTGAAGGCGCGAATAATTCGATTGGAATCCGAAGCCGGCTTGGCTGTTTTGGTCGACACTCTTGTTCTTCGCTTATAGCTCGGGAAGCCGAAGAGTGTTGCGTTTTTAATGCCTGATGAGTCGCGAACACCGCTCAGCAAATCGCTTGTATTTCCGACCAGAACGACATCTGTCATTTCCTGTACATATTTTTTTTGGTTGGTGTCGTACAGACTGCCGACGTTAATGCTATGATAAACTCCATCGTTGCACAGGTAGATGCGCTTTGTGCGGGACAATGCTGGATGTGTTGCCAATCTTTTCCAAAAGGCACTGTAGGAAATGGAGTCGGGGAGTTGGGCTTTAATCGAATTTCGATAGAATGCCACGTTTCTGTTTTCAAGCGCACCGTTGCCCAATTGAACGAGTATCGGCTTGGCTGCTTCCTGTGTTAGGACGAGCGCGATATACTGAATTGAATCGACTGAGCCGATCCGCTCCCGATCGGTGTAGCGTATAATTTCAACAGAAGCCTCATCGGCTTGCAGCAGCTTTTGTATTTCTGTCCATGAGTGGGAGGTGCGGTTGATTGTTACCAAAGGCTTGTATTCGAAAAGTTCATATATATCCCTTTCCTCAAGTTTGTTGATCTCTTCTAGCGTCTTTCCGCTTTCTGAAATTGCATACAATTGCCTGGTCAAATGGTCGTAGCGATTGAGTTTTGAACTCCCTCCGTTCTGAAAACCATTCGCTCGCGCTTTCTCCCATTCCGCGTAAAGTTTTCTAAACGATTCATTAGGGTGTTTAGCGAGGGTTTTCATTCTTAATTCCGAACGCAATAACGCTCCCTTGTATTCCATTTGATAATTGTACAGAAGCTCAAGGAGGTATGGTTTTTCGAATGCTCTTTTTACACTAAGTGCAGTAAAAGAATCTAAGTCGCTTCTGAAGGCAAGACTGGAAAGTTCTTGTGTGCTCGGTTGTGTGCGCGTAAAGTACTGATACTTGCTTTCCTGCGACATGCAATAGAACCAAGCTTCACTGGTCCTGATATGGTGAATCTTCATGCGGTACTCCGTCAATAATTCCTTTCCGCGCTCAAAATTCTCTTCCCTGCAGAATTTCTCTATATCATCAATGTTGGAGTTCCCCGACCTGAAGTTGATGGCCATCCGATTTCTTTCAATTGCAGTGGTGACGTACAGCAATAAATACTTTTCGCGCTCTTTGCCCGCAGTCTTTTTTGCTTTGTCGGCAAACTCAAACATCGCGGATTGTAGTCTTGCGAAGGCAAGCCGGCTAATTGTTTTATCTGATAACCCTGACTCGTTATAGCTGCTCGTTGTGGGCCAGAAATAGTCCTCGTATAGCTCCGGTTTTTCAATGAGTACTTGAATGAAGTAAGGATTGTCGCGTTGCCAGAGTGAGTTAGTTACTCCGTTATCCTCATTCCAGGGCACCCTTGGACTGAACATAAAAGATTGTTTCCGGATTCCCCAGTCGGATATCACGAGCTCAAAGTCCCCATAGGGATCGTAGGGTATTGAATCGGATTTCGGAACCTGACGAATGCTGTATTCATCAGTTTCCTGAGTGAACCCTGCAACGGTGCAGCTACAGGATAACCACAGCGCGAACAGCGCAACGCGAAAACACAAAGCATGCGATGGGTGATGTTTCGATTTCCCAAGCGAAGATGGTAGAAGTAAGTGAGCAGGCTTCAAAGGCAAAGTTGATGATGTTGTGCAGTCAATGATAGAAAGTTCTGCGGGTTGAGGAAGGTTGTCGTTAGTGTATTTATGTTCTGTTGACAAGTTTTCTTGGATCACCTCGGGAATCTCTCGATCGCAGATCAAATGCTAAGCGAGCGCCGATCGAGCAAGCGATGCCGGCTACATCTGAATCTTCAAAGGCTCAAAATAAATTGGGAAACCATCTTCATGCACCGAACCGCTTACTGTGTACGTCTTTCCCGAGAACGATGGGGAAACGAGGGTCGCGAAACCTGCCGACCTGGCCTTATCGAAAGAAAGTAATTCTCCCGTTGCGTCATTTCTGATCTCGATCGCAAGTGAGTCTGAGAGCTTTGCCGGAACAACGACCAGAATCTTTTCACCCGCCACTGCGTAGTGCAGTACACCGGGAAAGAACCGGCAATCACTAGGGAAGGTGCTTCTGACTACTTCGTCGTGTATTCTTCCCTCCAGGTCAAGACATTCGATTAGAAAAACCTCGTGAGCCGGGTTTGACCACCAGAGCGGAGATTCAAGTTTTTTTCGTGCGTAGATGAGATGTTCCTCAGCAAATGATGAATCAAATTGAATAACAGCGTCTGCATAGGATGCCAAATGTTGCAGCGAAGGAGCCGCCTGATATTTTCTGCGCAACTCAATAATTGCCTGAAGCAGCTCGTAATTTTCGCGCCGAAAGCGCGATCCTTCCATACGTTCTACGATGTACTTGTTGGAGGTTTCCAATTCCGCGAGTTTTTGTTCAATGAGCAGCGATGAGAGGACGACCTCCGTTTGCGATGGTTCCAAGGTGCACGAGGTCACTGCATGTGCGATAAACACGATGATGACAAGTCGCTTCATATAATTTCAAATTGATGATGAAGGTAAGATGCATGTTTGCTGTTCTCAGAAGTAATGACGACAGCTTTGCCGTGAATTTGGTATCTCCCCAATGAAGCATTAGCTACTTCCAGTACCAGATGGGGGCCAGCCTGATGGACCTTAAAGAATATGGGTGTCGTCCCTTGGAGGAGTTGAACTTGGGCGAGATCGTATTTTGATGCATGATAGAACCGGGTTGGATCCGTAACGGTGATGAACAGGGTAGTGCCTGTCAGCGTGACGGGAGAATTCACCTCGAGGATGGACTTATGCTTTTCTCCCGTTTTGAATTTATAGTTTAGATACAGCATGGTTTTCCACGCGTGATATGCCGAATACATACGCCATGCGTCTACAATAGATTTCGATTGTTCGTATGCGTCTGCGGCAGTTGCTGCTATTTCTTCGAGTAACGAATCCTGCAGCGGCATAGTCTTCAAACTACCTTTGAGAACCTCATAAAGGATGAGAAGCGAGTCGGTGCTCCCGCTCGGAGTGAAAAGTTTTTCGAGTCTCGTTAACCGGCTTTCAATAGCCATAAATGCTAGGGAATCCTCCCGAACAAGTTGCGAAGTACGAATGGCGTTGGCATGGATGCCATTCAGGTTACCCGACTGAAAATTGTCAGCAATAATCATATGACGAACAATTTCTTCCATCGCCGATAATGCCCGCGTCCATCGCCAAGAAGCAATGGTTGTTGCAAGGGCGACAAGTATGACGAATGATGCGATGATCGTTTTTACGGATAATAAACCTCTCTGCCCGACTTCAACTCCGGCTCTTCTTTTGGTGAGAAACAAAATCGCTGCCAGTCCGACGATGCTGATGTAGAAGAGTGGTATCGCGTTTACCCCAATGTTTTGAAAGTGATATCCCGTCGCTGTAATGAACATAATACCGGATACGGTGACGCCCAGGGATGGGACAATCCAGGGGAGCGGACGCTGTGTCAGAAGAATTCGCACCACCCATAAATTTACACCAAACAGAACCATCACAGATGATGCATGGATAATGAAATAGGGTCCGGTATGGTCTGTCACATCACTAACGAGTGACGATAAATGAACGACTCCGTTAATCCACGAGACATCGAATAAGGGGAGGGCCGCAATAAATGAGTCAGCGACCAGAAGGAGGGCAATGACGAGAGCAACAATATTCTTTAGTGTGTGTTTAGGCATAGGCTTGTCCTTCTGTAGAAAATAAGGTGTGTGAGAAGACAGCAAATTGTTTCGGTCAAAGATGATCAATGATAATCAGATGGTCAACATTATCTCGCAAATCCTGTGGGGCGCAAACCTGCATTTCAGCTTGCTTTGAGGAGACACTACCTCGCTTTTCTCAGAACAACTCCAACAGAAGGCCGGACATAGCTGAACGAATCTCCAAATTGTCTGTGGTATTTCAGGTCGACAAATGTGCTGATGAACCATAGGCGCCTTCCCCAGGATTGACCTGGGCCCGTCACAGAGAAACGCGCGAATAAATTTCCCCCAACCACCGTGGCCGACTTCGTGGTTCCTTCCAATTCATATTTTCTGGAGCCACCTTGTATTCCTGCTCCTGCATGAAGTTGTAATGAAATGAGATCGCTGGAGAGCGTAGGAAGTAACGATACCATGTAGTTCACTCCGAACTGAATTCCTCCCGGTGCCCAGACACCATCCTCATATGATTTGTCTGACTTCTTGAAGATTTGATTTTCGATACCGGCAAAGGCCTCAAAAGTTCCGTAGTTCGCATAGGTATTGCCATTGCTGCAGAAATCGCCTTTAAATACCTGAAACACCAGTCCTGAAGGCTCCAGCGCCTGAAGGCCAAGCCCGATCCTAAATCTGGTTTGTTGACTCCGGGCTTCATCCAGCCAGGTCTGACCGTGTGTTTGAAAACACAACCCGACCTGCGCCAGGAATAGTATTAGCCAGAAGCCGGAACATACAGATACGCAACGCGAGTGGGTCTTTTTTGAAGTACTATCAACTTCGTTTTTCAAATGTGTCATCGGTATGGGATTTAGCGGATTCGTGTTATTAGCAAGTTCTGAGGAATACTTGTCGATTGCAATACTTAGTATGGTTAATTTAAGGCAAATGAGAACGTCAATGCAATTTATCTTGCCTAATTCGTGAACGCGTGTACCCGTCGCGTTGTAAACGAAAGTTACCGAAATTACTCATTCCTGAGTATTGCCTTGACCGTTCAAAAAACTTTCGGGAATCTTTTACAAAATGTATGTCTATATTCGAAGGGCATAACATCTCGCCTCATGAAGAATCAACTCGCCTGCCTTGTCATCACAATCCTCTTACTCATCAGTTGTCAAACAAATGAAAAGCCGGAATCGGATATCGTAAAAAGTGGAAATTACAGCGACCTCATAGCGCTGTTTCACCAATGGCGGAAGTTTGAAACGCCTCCGATGAAAGATGGCGCGCCCGATTATACACGCGCCACGTTTGAGGCGCGCTGGGCCGAATTCAAAAAGTTACAGGCTCAGCTGCTCGCGATTGACTATACGCAATGGCCTGTTGAACAGCAGGTAGACTGGCGCGTAGTGTGGGCGGAAATGAACGGGTATGATTTCAATCACCGGATATTAAAACCATGGGAACGCGATCCGGCATTTTATACGTCCGTGTTTATGGAGCGCAGCGACGTACCCGCACATGAAGGACCGACACATCACGCAACGACAGAAGTATGGACTTATACCTTTCCGTTGAATGCAGAAGCCAAAACAAAATTCTTGAAAGACTTGCAGGTCATTCCGGCATTGAACAAACAAGCAAAGGATAACCTGATTGGTAATGCACGCGAATTATGGATCGCCGGCATTCGCCCAATACGAACTCAGGCAGATGATTTAAAAAGCATTCTCGAATATCCAGGAATCAAAGACGATGCGGAACTAGGTGACGCGATTCAGGGAGCAATAACCTCAACGAATAATTTTGCAGAATGGCTCGAACAGCAGGCGGCTTCAAAGACAGGCCCTTCTGGTATTGGCAAAGATAATTATACATGGTATCAACAAAATGTGCACCTCGTTCCGCTCACGTGGGATGAAGAGGTAATGATCCTTAAGCGTGAACTGGCGAGAGCATGGACTTCGCTTAAACTGGAAGAACACCGCAACCGGAATTTACCTCCGATGGTCAGGGCGGAATCACCTGAAGCTTATGCAAAGCTGGCCGAGCAAAGTTCAAAAAATCTCCTGACCTTTCTCAAACAAAACGAGGTAGTCACCGTGAAGGAGTATTTTGAACCTGCGCTGCGTGCGCACCTGGGCAGCTTCGTCCCGGAGCAAACGCGTAATTTCTTCGCCATTACCATGCATTACGATCCGCGACCGTTGTATTCACATTTTTATCATTGGTTTGAGCTCGCGCGCATGGACCTGGAGCCTCATGAAAGTGAGATCAGACGAGGCCCTTTACTGTATAATATTTTTGATTCACGCAATGAAGGCACGGCAACGGCAGTTGAGGAAATGTTTATGCAGGCTGGATTGTATGACGATACACCACGGGTGAAAGAACTTGTCTATATTCTCATCGCCCAACGTGCAGCACGTGGACTCGGTTCGTTATATGCACACGCTAATGACATGACGATGGAGGAAGCAGGTTCAGTTCATAGTGAATTTACGCCACGCGGTTGGATGAAAACTGAAAAAGAGCTGCTGCTTTTTGAGCAACACCTCTATTTACGTCAGCCTGGATATGGTACAAGTTATATCACCGGGAAATACTTATTGGAACAAACTTTAGCCAATGGTGCCAAACAAAGAGAAGCAACGAATAAACCATTTGTACTGAAAGATTTTATGGATGAGTTAAATGCAATAGGTTGTATTCCCATATCGCTCGTGAACTGGCAGATGACGGGAAAGGACGAGATGATTTCGAAAATTAAGCAATGAGCGAAAATGGATGAAAGAGTGTTGGCGATATTGGTGTATATCCCACCACAATTGCTGATGAATTGTTTTTTGGATCGCATACTGGCCGATAAAGCCTTTAATGTATTTGCAAAAATTGCTTTTGTCGTGCATCCAATTGTGTTCACATGCGCGGTGGTCTTTATAGGAAACGACATGCGACTCAATGAACACAACGCATTAGCGTTGGACGTGACCGCTGTTTTTTCACGATGGCACGTGCTGATGCTGCTCATCATTATTCTCGTTCAGGTACTTTTTAACCTCTATCTCCGAAACCTTTTGCGAAAGGCAGATTAGTTAACTTTTTTTGTTTTTGCTGTAAGCAGCATGACAAAAGAACTGTTGGTGTTGATAGAAGATTTTTAAATCGGGACACAATAAGACATTAAAACTAGAACGATGCGTCGACGAATGTTCAATTTGTCCTCCCGCAGAACGGCCCTCAAAAAGGATAATAAAGAGAGGTCCTCAAGAAGGAAAGACTCTTTTCCGATTTGGTTCAAATTGGGTTTTGTACTCCTGATTCTAGGGGTGGTTCACTTCAAGATCGAAGATTCTTTTTTGAAGTATTATGGAAGATGTACAAAAGGCTTTGTTACCGATAGAGTGCGTTACGCTCGTGGAACGAACTCATACTATTTTGAGTTTGCCGTTGAGGGTAAAGTTTATGAGGGAGACTCGTGGCTTATTGATCCTGCTTCAATCGGAGATACGCTTGAAGTGGTCTACCTCCCGTTGATTCCTTGGGTGAATAGGTCTGTGATCGGTTACTACGGTGGAGATTTCCAGTGTCCAAAAGCTGGTCCATAAAGAATCCGGGCGTAGCCGTCGTGAAATGAGATTTTGGTGATTATGAAAGAAAGGCAATTGCTTCAAATCGAGTGGCAGAGACAATTATCGTGTATCAGACAAAGGAGTCCTGAACGGGCAGATACCATACGATGTAACCAAGTCATAAAACGGCATTAAATGAGTTTTTGCTTTGATGCACTTCTTTGAGTAATCTTATTAACGGACAATTTCAGTTATGGAGACGAACGATTTGAAAATTGCCGCCGTTCGTAGACTTCGTTTTGGTTTCATTTTTTTTGGGCGCGCCGCTTCGGCTCGTTCCTTCCGTCACGAGCCTTGCGTCGGGCTGTCGGCACTCGCCGCGCCGTAAACGTGTAAGTTCTCACGACGCGACGTTGGCGCGGGCTCAGACAAATGCCTCCATCCCTCGCGCACGCGCTCAACGTGTTGGTCTCATGTTTTGATTACCATCTGAGCTTAAAAACTCCTGAACATCCGATCTCCATTGGGCGCTGTACTTGCTGAGGTAGATATTTTCGTGACCCACATGGTCATAGATGATCAGTTTCTTTCGGCCTCCGAGGTTGTTAAAGATATCCTTGATGTCGTCAAGGCTTACTTTTCGATCCTGGAGTCCATAGAGTAGCAACGTCGGACATTTAATTTTCTTAGCGTAGTCTATAGGATTATGCCCAAATGCCCAATACCCGTGTTGAGCGCCTCCCCAAAAGACAAGCAACCCGGCCATTGGGAAAGACGGTGCATTCATCATCTCAAATCTGGCACTTACCGTCTTATACATGGAGCCGAACGGGCACTCGACAACAATACCGGTGGGATTGATATTCGATTCGCTTACTGCCTTGATAATGGCAACTGCGCCCATAGATGTTCCGAAAAGAAAAATGCGGGTTTCTCCCAGGCTCTTGAGATATTCAAAGGAAGTTTTCACCTGCTCGGATTCATAATAGCCGATTGTAGTAATATCTCCTTCAGAGTTTCCTGACCCCATAAAATCAACCAGCAGGGTGTTATACCCAAGCTCGCGAAATGCTTTGGCCTGCTGCAACATCGAAGATTTCTTGCCGCTGTATCCATGGAATATCGCCACGGTTCCTTTTGAATCTGCAACCTTGATCAGCCAGCATTCAATAGTTTTATTACTTTTCAGGTGAACGACTTCGTAAGGTACTTCGGGCGTAGTAATGTTTGTGGGTCGTGGGTTGTCAATTCCAAACAGTAGCGTTTTTACTTTATCACCTGCGCTCATTTGCGCCGGGTCTTTTGTTCTTTGCAGCGTTGCATCGGAGAAGTGCGTAAACTTGTAGGCATGGAAGAATGCAATGATATTCAACATCACGAACAGCAATAAGATAAACCAACCTACCTTTTTGATCCTTTTTAATCGGTGTGATTTTGAAGTCATTGTGAAAAAGAAGATTGATTTAAAGCTAAGGAAATTGACTTAATTGCCAACATCGTCATGCCTGAGATCAACCTATGAATGGATTGTTTTATTGTCGAGCTATTATTAATCTTTGCAGCCTGGAATAGGTCTACAGACCCAAATTTGTCTTAGAAATGAAAACACTACTCATCACCCCCGAGGGTCTCGAAAAGCTGAAATCAGAATTGGATCATTTGTGGCGCGTTGAGCGCCCCGAAACGACACAAAAAGTATCGTGGGCAGCAAGCCTCGGTGATCGCTCGGAGAACGCAGACTACCATTATAATAAAAAGCGTCTTCGGGAGATCGACCGACGAATTCTTTATCTGCGAAAGCGTATTGACGATCTCAAAGTTGTTCATTACACACCGTTTCAGGAGGGACAAGTTTTGTTCGGAGCATGGGTTGAAATCGAAAACAAAAAAGGCGATCGAAAGCGACTTCGGATCGTTGGCTACGATGAAATTTTTGATACCAAGGACTACATCTCAGTCGATTCCCCAATGGCGCACGCGCTGATGAAGAAATCTGTCGGCGATGAGGCAATCGTAAAGACAGGCGCAGGTGAATTTGCCTGGAAGATTATCAAAATTGAATATGAAAAGCCCGAAGCAAAGTAAGCTTCCGGCATGGACTATTGAAGTACTCAAAATGTCAATAGCATAGACATTGTTACAGACTGATTTCTATAGCTTCCATTATCGTTGCGCTGAATCTGCTGCAATCCGTTGTCGGTGCGTAACAGAAGTTCGAGGTTTGAGGTCTGACCAATATACACGCCAGCGCCCCATCGAATCCCGTAATCCTGTTGTCTAAATCCATCTTGATTTACGAGCCGCGACGCATAGGGAGACGTGACAATCCGAATGCCTCCGGGAAAACCCATAACGGAACCCTTATGAATAGTAAATCCAACGTCGGTAACAAATTCAATGTAGTTCAGTCGGATTACTTGATTGTCAATTTTTCCTCCCCTTGACGTGAAATATATTCCCGGTCGGAGAAGCCACCGCTTGAATTCCAATGAGGCAAATGCGCCCGTTTCATAACCTGCGCGCCCACGGGTTGTTAAGTCTGTTATTACTGACCGGTTTATTCCGGCAGCGATTCCAACCTCCGTTGTTAACTGGTTTACACTTTTAACTCTTCGCGCCGCTGCGGGCTGCTTCAGTTCTACGGCTTTTTCCAGTTCGATAAAATCTAAAAATTCGTTAGCTGTCAGCCTGCCAATATGTTTGCGGATCAATTTACGGTCACTGTCCAGAATGACTAGCGTCGGAACGGTTGAGACCATGAATTCCTGAGCAAGTTTTCCGCCTGACCAGGAGTCAATGTCAACCTTGATTGAAATGTAAGTTGCTTGTAAAGTCGTTAATACAGTATCGTTAGATAGCGTTGTCTTTTCCATGACCTTGCATGGACCACACCATTTGGCAGTAAAAAACAAGAAAACATTCTTCTTTTCGTCGCGCGCTTTAATCAAAGCATCTGACAAGGATATGTTTTGGAATGCATCAGCGAAAGATAATACAGTGCTTATGCAGAATAGGAGCGTGAGGGTGAGGCGCGTCATGATGATACTTTTCTTTGAAGATAAGTCGTTGCTCAGATTGTTTCAAATATGAAACCCGAACATTCTGATTTTTGTGTATTTCGATAGCATTTACTATTTTCCAATATTAACAAGACCCCACATGCGCCAGGTCCTTCTTACCTTTATACTACTTTTTTGCTATACGTCTATTTTTTCCCAGACAGATTTCCGAAAGGGTTTTATTATTTCAACTTCTGGAGACACGGTTCCGGGATTTGTGAATTATTATGACGGTTTCAAGGCCTTCAGGTCTTGCGCGTTTAAAAAATCGGAAACGGATGAAGCAGTTTTGTACGAGCCATCTGCAATTGCCGGATATGGATTTGAAGGAGATAAAGTTTTCGAAGCACGGACTATTTCGATCGATAGTCTCCCAGCCAGGATTGTTTATTTAGAAGTTGTGGTGAAGGGATTGATGAGTCTTTACAAGTTTGAGAAGACATTTTTCATCGAGTGGGAAAAAAACGGGTTGACGCAGCTTAAGAATGACCCAAAAGAAGTACTTATCGGTAAACGTACACTGATACAGTATTCTAACCAGCATATTGCCGCAATTAATATGTATGCATATGAATGCCCTGAGCTTCGGCAACGCGTACAGCGACTTCGCCTTGTTGAGCGTGAGGTGACGAAAATTGTGGAAGATTACAACCGATGCAAAGGCGTTTCCCCGAGGTCTTTTAAAGCGAAAAAGCCGTGGAATAGAATATCCATCGGCTTGGCCGGCGGAGTCAACTTTTCGAATCTCGCCTTTGCGTCGGGGGATGGTCAGGAGTATCTGGCTGGTTCGTGGGAGACCTCACCCAGTCAGATTTTCGGTGCGACCTTTGAAGTATTTTGGCCCAGGGTGAGCGAACGTTTTTCCCTTACGACAGACTTGTTGTTTGTTAATTCTGATTATTTCAAATTCACGACATCAAGCAATGATTTCTCATCGACACGGAACTACGTTTCTATTGACGTTGGCCAGCTCAAGATCCCTATGTTGATTCGATATACCCTGGCGCGGCATCGCGTAACCCCGTTTATTGGCGCTGGTTTCTCAATGACCTTCAATACAAGTTTGGATAAAAAATGGATTCGTGAAGTTCAAATCAATGACGAAGTTCAAGTGTTTAATGAACCGCCTTTTCTCGAAAAGGGGAAGCAATTAGGATGGGTAGCGTCAGTGGGCACCTTGCAATCGGTGCATAAGAAGCTTAATTTGACAATCGAGCTGCGTTATGAGCAGACAGATGGATTTTCCAGAGCCTCCGAAGGACAGGGTCTGTACACCGACATGAAGCTTTCAAATTTCCAGGTAATGCTTGGGTTAAAAACAAAATAATCATGACAGTCCGTTTTTTCAGAGCTTTAATTTTGACAACCAGTTTTTGTATGTTACTGGGTTGTGATGACTATAACTTCCCCGAGTCATCGTACCCGCGTGTCGAATCTGTCTCTGTTTCGGCAACACCCTCAGGATTTAAGTTGCGCGGAAAACTAGTTCAGCTTAGTGAGGAAGCAATTACAGATCATGGCTTTGTCTGGGGGTCTCAGGCCGCAGTCACTGAACGATTGTGGAATGAAGGAACGGTGCGTCTCGGACCTGTTTCGGATACAGGTATTTTTGAAGCGGAAGTGACTGATTTAACACCAGGACGAACGTATTACATTAAAGCGTTTGTTTCTACTGAGACCACTAAAGTTTACGGAAATTTCATTGAGCTGAAGTAGACAACAGTAGTCAGGAGGATTCCTTCCTGCAGAATATTCACAGACTTTTGCTATTTTAGACGGAGTTGCCATGGATCCGTTCCGCTCTGTCTATATCGCATTTGACCCCCATCCTTCTTTTAAGGGAGCCTCTACGCACATCACCGAGTTTTCAAATATTCTTTCCAGGGATTATTTTCCCATGCTTCTGCTGACATTGAAGGGGACAGAAGAACCCGTTCGAAATGAATTTATTTATCAGGAGTGTTTTACCTCAGCTTCCACGAATATGCTCGAGCGTGCCTTGTCGTTCAGTAAGTGGGTAAAAAATACGCTTGCACAGCATCGGAGTTTGGTACTCGCGCACTTCCGGGACATATGGGGTGGAATGGCAGTACTTGATCATCCGCATCTGATGTCTGTGTATGAAGTGAATGCCTTACCTTCGATAGAGCTGCCGTACCGATACCCCATGCTCGCTGACGACACGTTGGCAAAAATCAGACGACTGGAAAACTATTGCCTCAGTCAGTCGATGCTGATTGTCACGCCTTCGCACACCACTTCTTCCTGCCTCCAAAGCCGTGGCGTGCCTGCATCCAAACTCAACGTAGTGCCTAATGGCGCACATGTGCCGTTGCGGCATCCAAGACGCACCGACCTTCCGGATTCTTATTTTGTTTATGTTGGTGCCCTTCAGCCATGGCAGGGACTTCCGGATTTGTTCCGTGCCTTACGCTACCTTGATGATGTGCCTTTGCCGCTGGTGATCTGTTGCGGACATGCCCAGCACCTGGCCAAACCGTTGCAAGCGTTTGCCGACCAACTGGGTGTGACAAATAAAATCATGTGGCTTTATGAATGTACGCGCGATGAAGTCGATCAGGTCTTACAGCACGCCCTGTTTTCGGTCGCTCCACTCACAGAGTGTAGTAGAAACGTCGAGCAGGGATGCGCACCGTTAAAAGTAATAGAGAGCATGGCCAACGGCACTCCCGTTATTGCAAGTCGTGTTCCGCCAATTCTCGAGATCATGACACACCAGGTTGACGGAATTTTATGCCGCCCGGGTCGCCCCGCTGATCTTGCACGTAACATCAGACTTGCATTTGAAGATCCAAAAGGTACTGCTTCCCTTGGTGTGGCTGCAAAGCATCGAATTGATTCACAATTTACCTGGAAACGGTCCGGAGATTTATTGCGCGCGTCTTATGAATCCATTGCTACTTTATCTTATTAAACATGAACAAAGAAAAGGCAAGAACATTTTATCAGAGCCTGACACCGGAACAGAAGCATTTTGTCGATAACAAGACAATCAATGCAACAATGAGCGTGCGGCATTGGATTTCATTTCTTGATAAGACGAGTAAATATGATGCTGTCCGCGACCAGCAGTCAACCAATCTTGTATTTGGTATTGTACTAAGTGCGCTCGGCATCCTCGTGGCCATCATTATCGGGTTCAACGGAGGTGACTTACGAGTTGTTGTGGGAGCTGGTACGCTGTTCCTGCTTGTATTGATACTACTGGTCCGAAGACGAATGATGCTCGGAAAGCGTAACCTGAGCAATTACCTGAGAACGTTTTTTGTGCCTGTGCTTACCGTGCTCCGCGATAAAGCAGGTGAAGATGCAAAAATGATTGCTGCTCTCGATTTTCGCGATCCGGTTAAAGTCCTCCCTTTTGAAAAAATAGAAGAACCGCATCTGAGCCGAACGGTGAAACTATATACGCCAAAAATGATCACCGCGGGAGTGACATTGAAGGATGGGTCTTACCTGGAAATGGTAGTCCTCGATGAGATCCGGAAGATTGTAAAACGGACCGCGAGAAAGACGAAGTACATGACCAAAACAACCCATCGGTTATTCATACGACTGACGGTTCCGAAAGCCATATATGAGAAAGAAGGAATGCCCGATGCTCATGTTGAGGTGGAAGAGCAAGCAGATCAGTATATATGCAAATTGAAGTATAAAGAAAAGGAGATGTCGAACGGAATGCTGAAACCCGCTATTTTGATCGGACAAATGGCGCTGCTGTACGGTATGTTCTCTTCGCGTCCTGGTGTGGAAGTGCCAACCTTTACAGAAGGAATTGCTATGGCAGGTCAGCAGGCTGGTGTCAATGATTTGATGTGGAATGATCAAATCTTTTCTCAGTATGATCACGATAGTTTCTCCCGGAGAAATCGTGGCATTAGTTCTGGAAATCACGAAGGCCATACTTTTGACAGTTGATGAAAACTTCGATTCTCTGGCTCACGGAAAACTATCCGCCCCAGCGCGGCGGGATGTCTCAATCCTGTGATCGAATTATTTCTAACCTCCGGTCACTTGGTTATATCATCCACATTGTACATCTGACCCCGAAGGGTGGAGCGGTGGAACAGGTGCGTCATATGAACGGAAGTTGTCTGGTAGTACCGCTGCAGGATAGTGAAGCGCAAACACTTCACCTCGCGTGGCATCATATCAAAGAGCAGCGATTTGATCTGCTGGTCTGTTTTGGCGGATATCTTCCCATACTCGCAGCGCCGGTGTACGCATGCTGGCTGTCGATTCCTCTTGTGACGCTGCTGCGCGGAAATGATTTCGATACGGCAATTTTTACGCCACGAAAGAGAGATCTGCTTCGCGACGCATGTGAAACTGCCCGCGTTGTATGTTCTGTTTCGTCTGACAAGATTGATAAGATTCGCGCAATGTTTAAGGTCCGCGACGTGCGATTTCTGGCAAACGGCATTGATAGTCACGAGTGGCGCGTAACGGATACGGAGCGCCAGTTTGCCCTGAATTGGAGACAGGAGAATGTAAAGGATAAATTATGTTTGGGACTGTTTGGCCAATTGAAAGCGAAGAAGGGACTGCACTTTTTATTGGAGTCAATTGAAGGCTCACTGCTCGCAGATAAATATCACCTCTTGCTCGTTGGAGATGTTCAGGAAGAAAGTCTTTTAATGCTGGATAAATCGGGTATTTCATTTTCAGTTTTACCTTTTCTTGATCGGTATCAGCTTCCCCGTTACTACATGGTATGCGATGCCATAGTGATTCCATCATTTTACGACGGAATGCCCAATGTTCTGCTCGAAGCGGGAGCGCTCGGGGTTCCCGTGATTGCGTCGGCGGTTGATGGAATGAAGGATGTGATCATTCACGAAGAGAGTGGTTTATTATTTCCGGCGGCCGACACCGCCGCGTTGAGAAAGACTTTATTCAAATTTTATGAAATGTCGGACCAAGAACGCATCGAACTTGGTAAGAATTTGAAACGAACAATTGATACAGGCTTTACAGAAACGAATGAAACAAATCGATATGACGAACTTTTTAAAGAGATTCTTTTGGATCGCGGTAGCGCTGTGCGCCTGCACAACAACTGATAAACAGACACCAATAGAGATTCAGCGTACTGGAGGTGCTACGGCCGGTAAAGTTTCCATCTCAGACGAAATTGAAGTCGAACTTGGGGGGACTGTATTGCGAAGTGAGACAAAACGCTCGGACAAGCGCAAGTACTATAACTCCACGAATAGTATGATCTATGCTGTCAAGATGGACGATGATGGTTTTAAACTACGTGACTCGCAGGAAAAATTGTTGTGGAAGATTAAACTTTATCCCGATAAAGTGAAGATTGCAGATAATGAAGAAATGTCCGGAGCATACGAATTAAAGTTAAAGGAGGAAGGCCGGCTGAAGCTGGAACGCAACGATCAGGAAGTAACACAGATCCGACTGATGGAGAATTCGGAGTACACGGTGGGATCCTACTTGGTTAGAGGTGTCGGTCTTTCGCTTTCACCTGGCGTCTTATTGATCCCAGAGATTTCGGAAGAGCATAAAGTGATGATTATGGCTGAGCTTCTGTTCCACAAGCGATGATTGTTTTTTATGCGCCCGGTGGTGGCCTCGGTCATCTGCAACGCGTGCGTCGTTTTGCAAAGCAGCGCGGCATAAACGATTTTATGGTCATCTCCAACAACCCGTCAGCTGCGCAGCTGTTCAACCCAGATGTTGTTCGTGTGCTTCCCAATGAAGAAAGCGCAGGGGAATTTGTTGCAGAAGTACTTCGGGAACTTAAACCTGAAATATTTTTTGTCGACACTTTTCCTTCGGGTGTTTTTGGTGAGTTAAGAGGCTCTATGTTCCCTGGTACCGTAAACTATTTCGGCAGACGACTGAAGTGGGATAATTATCGGGAAGTGTTGCCAGAAGAGGATCTGATGAGATTTGGTACAGCGTTTCTTTTCGAAGAGCTGGAACAGGAGCATGAAAATTTCATCAGACAATATGCTGCCAATGTGGTTTCCTTTGAATTGGATGTGGAGTTCGAGCAGCCTCATAACGAACCTCATGTGGATGAAATCTGGATGGTGGTGCACACGTTCCTGAAAGAGGAAGTTGAATCTTTAGTGGATGATGCACTGGACATCGCCGCAAAAGAAGGTTTGTCGCCGACGATATTTCTGTTCTCGGATATTAAGGTCAAGCGCGATAATATTTTTCATCAATCCGATCCGCCCACCAAATGGTATTCTCGTGCCACACGGATTTTTTGTGGGGGTGGATTCAATACACTGCTCGAGCTTAGGCCGTATCGAAAGAAAGTAAGAGCAGTTCCATTTCCGAGGAGGTATGATGACCAAGCCTGGCGAATCAGGAGCTTTTTCGACAACGTCTCTTAAATTTTTTTGCGAAAGAAAAGGCCGCCCTTGTGAGGCCGCCTCTTCGTAACTATAGAGATCCAGCAACCGTCATTTGTTCTCATCAATCAGCATGGGGGTGTTTCCGTTGGTGATGATAATTTTGGAGTTGGGCGACTGTGAAAGTTGCTTAAATGTTTCCAGACTTTGCCATTTGATAATGTAGTCGTTTAATCCCTCGGAGATGATCTTCTGTGCATCCCGGATACCCTGGGCCTCAATCATTTTTCGCTGCGCTTCTTTTTTCTCACGGTCAAGTAAGAATTCCATGCGTTGTGCATCTTGCTCGGCTTCCAGTTTCTCCTCAACGGCACGAGCCAAACCAGGAGGGAGTTGGATGTTTTTCAACAGCACGGCCTGAATTTCAAAACCCCGGGGCGCCAACAGCTTGGCCATTTGTTCTGTTATGGCCTTTTCAATAACTGCACGTTCGGCGGAGTGCATGTCTTTGGCAAAGAATCTGGAGCACACATCCGCTGCAGCGGATCGAAACACACTGTTAATGATGATCTCTTCGTAATTGACTCCGATGTTTTCCAGAATGTCCGGCCCCTTATCGGCTTGTATTCTGTATAAGATGGAAATCACAGCGCTCACATTCAGACCTTCTTTGGATGGCAGGTTGGAGGTAATTTCCATATTCATTGTTCGAATTGGCATCTTGATGATGGTAGTCGTGAAAGGATTAAAGCCGACGGCACCTGGTTGAATAACGGTGTTATCGAGCTTACCCATCCTGCGCTTGACGCCGATTTCTCCTTGACGCACAACGGTGCAACTTGACATGACGATTATGACAATACACACAATACCTATTCTAGATTTCATAGATAAAAGAAGTTGATGGTTTGACAAAATTTCTGATTGGACGTATCTGTCCCATGCGGAACACACCGGTTCCTCATGTTGACTCACCAAAATGGTTTTGTCTGCTGGGTATGAAAAAGAAATCCTAAATGAGTAGCCTCCGGTAGCGGATGACGTGATCTGTTAAGATATGGATATTGCCTCGTGACGCGTCCGGTATCGGGCGGAGCACGGGCATGAGAGATGAACTGACTGGTCGGTTTCCTCTGGCTTGTGATTTTTGTTGTTCGGTTTGAACAAATTCACTGACGGATAGGGAAATATTTTCCTGACGTTCCTCGGACACCTCTGAAGACTGGACGCACAACGGTGCGAGGAGGAGGATGGAAAGGTAAAGTATCGTGATCCAGGTAAGCATCCTTTTAGGCCGATAGCTTTACTATCAATAACGAAGCAGGGGTGGAAAGGTTGCAGGTATCGGGTCCGTCGTGAGACCATTTTCGATTTGTTTAACGCACCTTGCCCTTAGCTTCTTCGGGGTAGCGCATAATCAATAAAAGACATTAAATTTATTTTTGAATATGGAATTATCGCTCGTCATCACCGTCTTCAATGAAGAACAAAATATCAAACCCTTGCTGGAATCGGTTCGGGCAGCATTAAAGGATTTTAGCTATGAGGTGATTGTGGTCGATGATGGTTCGCGCGATAAAACGGCAGCGGAGGTCAGGCATCACGCTGATGCCCATGTAAAACTGATTTCGTTGTATCGCAATTATGGACAGACCGCTGCGATGGCTGCGGGGATTGACGCGGCTTCGGGGACTTACATTGTTACACTTGATGGTGATTTGCAAAATGATCCAAAAGATATTCCGCGCATGCTGGAGTATCTGAAGCGCGAGGATCTCGATGTCGTTGTTGGAAACAGAAGACATCGCAAAGACAAGGCATTACTTCGAAAGTTTCCGAGCAGAGTTGCCAACTGGATCATTCGCAACGCAACGGGCGTACACCTTCATGATTATGGATGCACCCTGAAAGTTTTTCGGAGCGACATTGCCAAGCAACTTGACTTGCACGGGGAACTCCATCGGTTCATTCCGGTGCTGTTGGTTTTGCTCGGGGCGCGTATCGGCGAGATGGATGTCCTTCATCACGCGCGCGTTCATGGGAAATCAAAGTATGGGCTTGGGCGCACCTTGAGGGTGATGAGCGATCTCGTTTTGATGGTATTCTTACAAAAATATTTCCGCAGACCGATGCACCTGTTCGGTTCAACAGGCATAATATCTTTGGTGTGCGGAACGGTGATTACATCTTATCTGCTTTATCTGAAGTTTATGGGTCAAAGCATTGGCAGTCATCCGTTAGTCTTCGCTGGCGGGGTGTTGATTGTGCTCGGTATCCACTTGATAATTTTCGGTTTGCTATTCGAGGTGATCATGCGAACGTACTACGGATCGCAGAATAAGAAGATATATACGATTCGTGAAATATTTACCAAGACTTCTTAAGCCAACAATCTTTCTCCGACTTCCTACATATTATCTTATGCGCGCATACTTGCCAGTGCCGCGACAAACTTATCCAAATCTTTTGTTGATGTGTAAATATTCGGTGTAATCCGGCATCCCTGTACGTTGGCGTAGTCAATGGCAACGGTGTATATCTTGTGTTCTTCGAGAAGGCGTTTTGCCAATTCAGCAGGTTTCATTCCCTTGATGCCCACGTTGGCGATCGCGCAGGAGCGGGTTGGATCGGCAGGTGTATTCACGATGACATGATCCATTGCGCGGACTTTTGTGGTCCAGTATTGTTGCAGGTACCGGAGTCTTGCTTCTTTTCGGGCGGGGCCGATTTGCTGATAAAATTCAATCGCATTGGCAATCGCCAGATCGGTATGGACCGGAATGGTGCCGGTATGATTAAGTCGGGAGATGTCATGCGGATCGCGTTCGCCTTCTGCCAGTAAAGGCCAAATATTTGGAATATGTTGTTTCTTCGCGTAAAGAATACCTGCGCCCAGGGGAGCACTCAGCCATTTATGCAGACTGGCACCATAGTAGTCGCAGTCCAGTTCAGGAATGGTATATTGAATGTGCGCAAAGGCATGTGCTCCATCAACCATGACTTGCACGCCACGCGCGTGGGCCATATCACATATTTTCCGAATAGGCAGGATTTGGCCGGTGATGTTGATCATGTGACAGACCATGAGCAATTTGGTTCGCGGTGTGATGGCGCTGGCATACAAGGCAACAATCTCCTCATCAGAGGCAGGATGATTGGGCACCGAAACAAGTTTGTTCACTACACCGTATCGTTTTTCTACTTGCCTGAACATATCGAGCATCGCGCCATAGTCCTGCAAGGCCATGACTGCTTCGTCGCCCGGTTGCCAGTTCAGACCACCAATGATCATATCCAGCGACTCTGTTGTATTGCGTGTGATGATTAATTCTTCGTCGCTGCATCCGGCAATCGAGGCAAGTTTTTTTGCGATCTGCTTTTTGTTATCAAACTGTACGGTACGCATATAGTAGGCACCCTCATAATTCACCTTGCGAACGTGGGAAATGAAGTTCTCAAGAGTTTGTTGGGGCATAAAACAATAGTAGCCGTTCTCGAGGTTGATATAGTCCGGTTTCAGCTTGTAGCCACTGCGGATCGACTTCCAGAAGTCTTCGTCCCCGGCAACAACCGCAGGGTCGCGATGTTCATGCTGAGCAAGAAGGCGCCCGAGTTTCACATCGGGGGAAACGGACAGGAGGGTAAGACTTTTAAGGAAATCGCGTTTGTTCATCACGTTAAATTATTGGCCGAATACAATTACTTCATGGTAAATGAAGACAGCACCTTATCAGCCGCGGGGATAAACGCATCATACGTGTCAGCCGAAGTTGTGTAGGTCAGGACATAGGCTTTGGTGCCAATCACCCAGTAGTATTGTTTGAATTTTAATTTCTGGCCCTGAACGTCAATCTGGCTGACCAGTATCTGGTAATCATGTCCATTCTTTTTATCCCTTTTCGATTCAAGCACAACCCCGCCTGGCATGGAGAGCATTTGTGTTTTGGATAATTCCGTGAACGAATCGAGGTTCAGGTTTTGACCGGAGAGGTCCTGGATCAACAAGTTCAGGTTTTCTTTGAAAGATATCGAAGGAACCGCGCGACCCATGAGGATGAATGCGGTGTTCATTTTTCCGCTGGTGTCCAGGGTCCAGTCCGAGGAATACTGGATTTCATATCCGTCGCCCGTAAATTTCTTTAGTTCCGGGGTTTGTGCCATACCAGAGAGCGTGACACAAAAGGAAAGGAATAGAAGTGTTGTGAATGTTTTCATTCCTGAAAATACTTGAATTCATCGACATGCGGGAATCTGAATTTGGAAATTAGATACCGATTGGTATCTTTGTATATGCGCGACCCGGATGCCACACGTGAGAAGATTTTGAAACACAGCGGTATTCTGTTCAATACGAACGGGTACAAGGCGACGTCGATCAGTGAGATCACGGAGGCAACGGGCTATACCAAGGGAGCGATTTACCGGCATTTTGAGAGTAAGGATGATTTGGAGCGCTCCACGCTTGCATTCTTGTCTCAGTTAATCGTCGAGAAGATGAAGTCGCTCGTGAAGGACGAGGTGACGGCAGGTGATAAGCTGCGCGCGATTTTTCGGTTTTTTGAATCGTATGTTACCAATCCGCCCCTAAAAGGTGGATGTCCATTGCTGAATGCTGCGGTGGAAGCAGATGACGCCCATCCAGGACTGCGAAAGGAGGCACTCAAAATGCTCACGCTCCTTCGCGAATCGGTGATAGCCATTCTGAAGAACGGCATTCACCACAAACAAATCAAAAGCAACATTGATCCCAACGACTATGCGACGCTGATCATTGCTGCGCTGGAGGGCGGAATTATGATGAGCAAATTGCACGGAACAAACGATGACATTAAAAGAATTACAAAACATCTGACTGCTCAGATTGGATTAATAGAACTTTAAATTTTTTTATACGTATTGATACCGATTGGTATCTTAAAAAAAGAAAGACCCATGAAATCACTGATTGGTAAAGTCATAGGTGCAAACCTGAATGCCTTATCCCTTGTGGCGCCGAAGTATGCTGGCAAAAAGGGATTCGACTTCTTTTGTTACCCGATGAGGGGCAAGCTTCAGTCGCACCACCATGCTTTTTTTAATTCGGCCGCTCAGGCGCACTTTGATTTTAAACAAGAACGAATTCAAATTTATCAGTGGGGTAACGGCCCACGGAAGATCTTGTTTTTGCACGGATGGCAAAGCCATTCTTTTCGCTGGAAGAAATACATTGAGTCGTACGATAAAGAGAAGTTTACGATTTATGCGCTGGATGCACCGGGTCATGGCCTGAGCACGGGTAAATTTCTTACGGTACCGTATTATAGTGATGTGATTTCAGCTTTCCTTGAGCGAGTGGGAAAGGTGGACGCTGTGGTGAGTCATTCCATCGGAAGCTTCTCAGCGGTATATACGTTTCATGCCCGCCCTGATCTGTCGCCGCAAAAGCTTGTCTTACTGGCACCTCCGGGCCAGGCGGAAGATTTCTTCACATTCTATAAAACAACGCTGGGGCTATCGGGCAGGGCCTCCAACTATATCCGGCAACACTTTGAGCGGGTAGTTGGCAATCCACCCTCGTATTACGCAACGCACAAGTTTGTAACCGGCTTTGATTTTCCCGGCCTCATCATTCACGATCGCGGTGATGCGGATACGCATTATACCAATTCCGAAAAGATTCATCGCGCCTGGAGAAATTCAAAGTTGATTCTTACGGAAGGTTTCGGCCACAATCTGAGATCGGAGGAGGTGCTGCGTGAAGTGACGGCCTTCACCACCGGTACGCCTGAATTTGTAACACACTAAATAAATACCTCTATGAAAACTGTTTTTACCTTTTGTGTGCTGATCTGTGCACAATATGTCTGGGCTCAATCGGTGGAAAGACCTAAAGAAGGATTTCTTGTATCGCTCTCTCAGCCTCGTGTGGAAGTTAAGGCGGGCGAAAGTGCCCAATTGAAGTTCACGCTGGTGAAAGCCAAAACACTATTAAAAAGTAACGTGACGTTTACACCTTCGCAATTGCCCGATGGAATTCAAGTTGTGTTTTCGCCTGATTCGGGAAAGGTTGAAGAAGCCGAAGTTACGCTGAGTGCCTTGAGTGGTGCTCAGCCTGGCGAGCACACGATTATTCTCAACGCTGAGGTCAATCATCAGAAGAAGGGCGTTATGCTCAAGGTGGTGATCCAATAACCTGCATTGATATTTCGGAGGACGCTATCGGATGATGGCGTCCTCAACTTTTTTCACCAGTTCGCCGGCTTTGGCGCTGTCGAGCCAGCGCGTGACAATCACCAGATCGTTTTCCTGATCGATGATGATGTAGTTGCCACCGAATCCATCTGCATAAAATATTTTGTTTGATACATCTTTCCATCGCTGTTCTGCATTGGTCCACCACATGAGGCCATAAGAGCGGTTAGGTGCCGAAGGTTGCTGCGCGGCTTGTATCCATTTCTCGGATACAAGCTGGTTGTTTTTCCATTTGCCTTTTCTTGCGAAGAGCAATCCGAAGCGGGCATGATCCCAGGTATTGATAAATAATCCGCCTCCAAAATGTCCACCGCCGCTCACAGATTGCATCATTTGTCCATCCATCAATACATAGCTGTTGTCATAGCCATGCCAGCGCCAGGTCGTTGAGGCACCGATGGGGTCCATAATTTTTTCCTTGAGGACTGCTGGCAATGGCTTGCGCCAAACCTGAAGCAACGCATAGGCTAACAGGTTTACGCGTACATCGTTGTATTCGAATGTTGTCCCTGGCTGTACGAGTTTTCGATTACGCCATTCATCCACGGTTCCTTCTTTCGGCGGGCGATCTGCCCAGTCACAAATGTTGAAGAGGCATCCCGACCAGTCTGAAGATTGGTCCAGCAAGTGTCGCCAAGTGATGAGGCTGTTGTGGCTGCCTTCAAATTTATCGTCGCCTGCATATTTCGACACGGGTTCATCGATGTGGCGAAGCAACTTCTGATCAAAGGCGAGGCCGGCAACGGTGGAGAGGTAGCTTTTGGTTACGGAGAACGTCATATCCACGCGATCAACATCACCCCAACGTGCGACCACATATCCTTTGCGGATAATTAGTCCGGCGGAGCGTCCTCGGTTTTTCATCGGGCCGAGGATTTGATAGCCGGGCTCGTTGGCGTATGCTTTGAGGACGGCTATGCGCAGATCAATATCTGTTTTGGTTTCATTCTTCAGTGCGAACGATACGGCGCTGTCGAGCAGGGCGGCATTCATGCCGACTTCACCGGGTTTTCGGGTTTGCCAGGTGCTATCCGGGTAATAGAGGTTTTGGGCGTATAGCCAGGACGTTGTAAACAAGAGGAGCGCGGGCAAAAATATTTTCATGGGATAAGTTTGTGAAAATGTACTGCGATTTTATGAGGGTTGCCAGCGTTTTGTGGGGAGTTGGCACTGGGCTGTGGCCGAAGGGAACTCCTATGACAGTCACTGAACCTGGGGGCGAGCGTGCGGCAGCGGTGGTAGCGGAAACCGAAGTGGCATGCGGGGGGAATGTTGCAGCGAACGACGCGGCCCGAGGAGCCCCGTCCGCTTCGGCGGGGAACCGAGGGAGCCGCCCAAAAAGAAACGTTGACACACCACAGGAATCAGATTTTGAAACATTAATTTTAATGTATTGAGCTCCATGAGATTTTTCTTTTTGCTATCGTCGCTGTTGTTGTTGCAGCTGACTGTTCTGGCGCAGTTTAACGACTCCACTTTTTATCATGCTTTTGCCTCGGCAACGGGGATATTAAACAAGACGAATCAACGCAGTTCGTATGTGTTGAATACTGTTGCACGTTTTGGGATGAGCAAGAAGCAGTTGGCCATGAACCTGGCGAGCGCGTGGATTTATGGAGAGCAGGGGAGTGTGAAGTCGAATGACGATTTTTCATCAACGCTGGATTTCAATTTCTTTTTTCGGGAGAAGGGGCGCGTGTATATCTGGGGGCTGGGCACGTTTGACAAGAGCTTCGCGCTGAAGATCGATCATCGATATCAGGTTGGTTCAGGTGTGGGCGTGAACGTTGTGGAACATGAACACGTTTTCTTGAACATCAGTAATGGCGTTTTATACGAACGGAGCGAGTTGGATCGCGTGGATGATGTTGGGCGGTTTTCGTATGATGTATTTCGAAACTCTTTGCGTTTCAGGCTTCGAATTACCTACCGTGACCATGTCACTTTTGATCAAATTCACTTCTGGCAGCCCTCTTTGTCGGACAGGAATGATTATGTGATTCGCTCCAATACAACGCTTGGGCTACGGTTTCACAAATGGCTGAGTGTAACGTCGGCGTTGGTTTATAACAAGCTCTCTCTTTCCGGAAGAGAGAACTTGTTATTGACATTCGGGGTGACGTTTGATCGCTTCTTCTGATCGGGGCTAGTCTTCAAGAATTCCGTTCTTAACGGTTTCGGAGTGCCCTTCGTTGTAAAATATACGGATGTGTTTGACCCGAAACTGCTCCTTAAGTTCATGCGCACGCGCGATGGCTTTTTCGCGCTCCAGAAATACGGAGTGCCGTTTAGTTTCGATTTGCAGTTTTTTTTGCTGTTCGGTGAGTACGACAGCGATATAATCATCTGGCCGAGTGTTCTCCTCAACCACGACCCATTTCAACATATGATATGAAGTTTTAATTGATCAAACTATTGTACTGTTATTGCGCGCCGGTGCGCGTATGCAGCTCAATCAAATGATCAATGTCCGGTGGCGGAGGTAAAGGGGAACTGGAAGATGGTGTGTGTTGGGTGAAGCAGGCGCGACATACGCACGGCAGATGGTTGTGTGCGTGCGAATGACGGTGGCGGGACGAGTGAGTGGGCGGGTGATGACCGTCCGGGTGGAGCGGTTTGTTTCGCAGCAAAGCCATTCGATGTTCTCCTCTTTGCTGTTCTCGAAGCTCTCGGATCCGGCCTGAGCAAGCTGGAGGGTGAGAAGCAGTGACAGGGAGATGAGGATGAATTTGCGCAGCATAATCGAAGATTATAAACGCTTTGTCGGTGGAAAAGTTGTGGGGAGACTCCACCGAACATAAAAGAGAGAGGGTCTTGTTACCGCCAGGCAGTGAGGGAGTTTTTATGCGTGTGACACGCTTGGCAGGAACCGAACTCGGGAGTTCAGTCAGTGCAGGGAAAGTTATTCACTGTCCCAAACAGGATTGTAAGCTGACTCAGCTTATTTCTTGATCAATCCTTTGCTCTTGAGGTACTTTTCTACCTTGGAGACGCTGTCGCTGCCAATAGCACGCTTAGCGCCACCGATTTGAAGAGAAGAAACTTTCCACTTCTTAGTCCAGAAAGAAAGTTCGTTGCGAAGGATTTTCTTCATGTTCACTTCGCCGGGCTTTACCGATTTTTTAGCTGCTTTCTTGGCAGCTTTCTTAGCGATTTTTTTTGCCATAGTAATATAAATTTCGTGCAAGATACAATTTATTGTTGAATATGATAACAATTTATGCGAAAGGTTGTCTTGATGCATCATCTGATGATGTGATATGTGCGGGGATTGATGATAATAGTCAGATATCATGTTTTGATACATATTCATATATTGACAAATATCATTTATTAGCTTGGGTAATTAATTATATAGAGTAATGCGAAGGTTTTTCACCATTGTGTTGGTAATGATGTATGTATCTGACGCTGCGGCTCAGGTCAATGAAGAACTCGATGAACTTGTTCGTGTAAAGAATATATTGATTGAAAATCATGTTGCACCAAAAACAATTGATGATTCATTGTCATCCCGTGTTTTTGATGAAATCATCGACAGGCTTGATGAACATCGGATAATTTTCACGTTAGAGGACATTAAGAAACTAGGCCCGTACCGACTGAAACTTGACGACGAGATGAAGGGCGGGAAATGGCTTTTTCTTCCTTTGCTCGAGGAAACATATCGAATGGCCATGGCTGGTGCTCACAATTATTACACTTCGGTTGGCTTCGAGTCCATCAAATGGAATTCACCGGAGCGATATAGCATTGTTTCGGATGAATTTGTACCAAAGGCACAAATCAGCCAGCGCCGCCAATTATACCTGAAGTATCTTGTTCTCGAGAAAACATTACGACGGGCAGATGGCGAATCGAAGCTATCGCTGTATTTCCAGGCTGTTCAGTCCCGGCTCGTGAATCGATTTAAGCTGAAGCCTGACCAATATAAGGTCATGTTACGCGAACGGTATTACGATGCACTTGCAAGGGCATTTGATCCGCACTCCTCTTATTTTTCCATGGAGGCTTATCGATTGTTTAATGAACAGCTGAGTGCGCGCGCCATGAGGTTTGGGTTCCATTTGGGTGAGAATGCGCGCGGCGAAGTGATCATTCAATCGCTGACTCCGGGGGCTCCGGCCTGGAACAGCGGATCGTTAAATGTCGATGATGTCTTGCTGTCGTTGCAAGCGGGATCGGAATCACCTATGGATGTAGGATTATCAGATGTGGAAGAAGTTTCGGAGTATATGGAGAAATATGACTTGCCTTCGCTGACGATGAAGGTGCGGAAGTCGAACGGACTGGAGGTGGTCGTGCAATTACAGAAGGCCGAGGTTGTCAATGAAGACAATATTGTGCAGAGCTTTGTCATTGAAGGTGCACAACGGATGGGATATATTTATCTTCCATCATTCTATTCCGATTTTGACAATGACAACGACGACGGTGGTAAATGTGCGAATGATGTCGCTCGTGAAATTATCCGTTTGAAGCGGGAGAAGATTACTGGTCTTATTCTTGATTTAAGGTTTAACGGCGGCGGATCGCTGGGGGAGGCGTTGGCGATGGCGGGAATATTCATCGACGAAGGCATTCTTGCTGTATCGCGCGACGCTGCAGGAAATCGCACCCTCCTTCGTGATTTATACCGGGGTACTGTTTATGATGGTCCTCTCGCTGTTTTGGTTAATGGAGCAAGTGCATCTGCTTCGGAAATTTTTGCATCCACCATTCAGGATTACAATCGCGGTGTGGTGGTTGGCTCGACAACGTATGGAAAGGCGACGGCTCAATATTTCCAACCGTCTAATGATATAAAACCCTCGGGTCTGGTGAAGGTAACCAGGGAAATGATATTTCGTGTCGATGGCAGAACGCATCAGGGCGTTGGGGTAATTCCGGATATCGAATTACCTTCTTTTGAAACTGCGCTTATTGATGGCGAATCGGACGAGTGGGGGTATATACGTGTGGATGCGGGGATGCAGCCCGTGAACTATCAGAAATTAAAAAATCTTCCACTTGAAACACTGCGCGAACGAAGTCAGGGGCGTCAGAAATTGAATTCCCATTTTGTGAATGCTGCAGATGCCGGAAACAAACTGGCACGGGCAATTGAAAAGGATACGGTAGTGACTTTATCGATTGACGCGGCCCGCGAGGACATAAGAAGTTTGGAAAAATTAATAGCGGACCTGCACCTGAACTCGGATACGAAGTTGTCGAATGTACGGAACATTTCATCTATTCAGGCTATACTTGAAAGGGATCCCGCTTTGAAGATTCAGAATGGGCATTGGTTGGAAAAAGTAAGTAACGATGTATATATTTATGAGGCCTGTCAGATTCTGGCAGATTTAATTGAACTATCTAAAAGACCATGAAGATGAAATTTCTACTCTTTCTTTCCGCATTATTCATTTTTGTAACAAGCGCAATCGGGCAGTCGGACCCCGTTGCGCACATGAAGTATTTCACCGAACGGGAATTTGTCCTTTCCGAAAAATATTTGAACTATATGAGCCAGGTTGCGCACGGTCGAAGTGCGCGCAAGCTTGAAAAGAAGCGTGAGGAATTATTGAATGCCATCTGGCAATCGGTGCGAGATGCTTCAACCGTGCGGCCATACAACGGTGACGCTACGCTGAAAGAAGCGTATAAGCGTGCATGGGACATATTATATAAAGTGTTCAATGAAGACTACGAAAAGATAGTTGATATGGAAGCCATTGCTGAGCAATCTTATGACAAGATGGAGGCGTATCTGCTGGCGCAGGATAAAGCCGGAGAGGTACTCGCCGACGCATACAGGGACGTTGGTCCGGTGTACAAAGCATTCGCGGAAAAGAATAATGTGAAGCTCATCGAGTCGGAGGATTCAAAGCTGGAGAAGAAACTGAAAATCATTGCCGAGGTGAACAAATACAATCGTGCTGCCTTCCTGATTTTCTTCAAGGGATACAAGCAGGAAGCATACACGCTGGCGGCGGCGAACAATAATGATTTGAATGCGCTGGAGCAAAACAACGGTACGTTGAAGAAGTTTGCAGAGGAGGGGTTGGCGAAAATCAGTGAGCTTCGCCCATTTAATGGTGACGACAGCGTGCTGAAGGCGCTGCGGGCACTGATGAATTTTTATATTGAGGAATCTGATAGATACTTCCCGGTTTTGTCGGAAGGCTTGCTTTCGCGCGATGACTTTGAGAAGGCCAAAAAGGCGTATGATTCGAAGCCGGCAAACAAGCGGACGCAGGCGGACGTGGATGCCTACAACGAGGCTGTGAAGAAGGTTAATCAGGGCGTTAACGAGCAGAACAAGCTTCATAATCAATACAATAACCGGCGGAATAAGCTCATTGATGAGTGGAATGCGGCAAACGACCGGTTTATGGACACGCACGTGCCCTCCAAGCGGATATAAAGAAATCCGTTCAGGCGGCAGTTTTGAGGCCTGAATTTTTCGGGAAGGAGGGGGATTGCCCTCGCCGCAGCGTTGGAATTCTTCAGAAACTGCTATTTTTGCCCCGTTCTTTCGGGGACATGGCTCCGTATTTCAATGGATAGAATTTCAGATTCCGATTCTGAAGATGCAGGTTCGATTCCTGCCGGGGCTACAACAGAACAACGAAAGGAAATCAAAACCGCTTAATCTGGAAGGATGGGCGGTTTTTGTTTTTGGTGCCAGCTAAAACCTGAGATGCGAGGCGTATTGTTGACGATGAAGCTATTGGAAATACAGCACAATAAGCTAGTAAAAGTACAGCATAATAAGCTAAATCTACGAGCCTGCCAGGGCTACAACAGAACAACCAAAAGGAATCAAAACCGCTTAATTCAAAAGGATTGGCAGTTTTTGTTTTTGGTGCCTGCCGAACCTGGCGGTGAACGAGTCCTTTTTTGTTAGTAGGCAGGTATTGCGGTTGCAAGGATATGTCGAATCGGTAGGAATCCACACCGAGAAGAACGAATCAAACATTGACCCCGCGCTGCATCGGCACTTCTACAAAAATAAGTTCTGTCTCCCGGGTGGCTTTTATTTGTACGGTATCTGTCTCATAAACACCCAATGCATCGCCCGGCTGGAGGGTGTAGTTCCCGATAACGACTGATCCCGTCGCACAATGAATGTACACACCGTTGCCTTTCAGATTCATCTCGTAGACGACTTCTTTTGATTCATCCAGCGACGACACACTAAAGAAGGCATCTTGATTGATCAGTGCTGTACCGTTACGTTTATCCGGCGATAGTGTTAAAAGAATGCTATTGCGTTTGTCCTCTGGGTGATACTGATACTTTTCATGCCGAGGGGTAATGTTTAAGATTTTGGGATAGACCCAAATCTGAAAGCTATGAAAAGAGGCGGTTTCTGATCGGTTATATTCGCTGTGCATGATACCTGTTCCCGCGCTCATGGTTTGCACACAATTGCGGTCGATGATACCTTCGCCACCGGTATCGTCGCGGTGTGCTTGTTCGCCATCCACGACAATCGTACTGATCTCCATATTTTGATGTGGATGCATACCGAACCCTTTGCCGGGAGCCACCACATCATCTGCAAAACCGCATAACTCACCAAAGTTGGTCTTATAGGGCACAAACGAATATGCACTTTTCTTCCATTCATCCTGCTTGTGCCAGCGATCCTGACTGGGTCTGTGTAAGAATTTCATAGGGAATTTAATTGGTCATATTTGTATTGCACATCGATGTCCCGGACTTTGGCGTTTGTTGCACATGATGTATTATCGTTTCATGTTGGCCAGAACGTACTGAACCGCGTAACTGACGCCATTGCCGTGGCGAATGGTGACATCATACAATCTCGCGTACTCGGGGGCCGTGTTATCGGGGCAACACATAGCCATGACGGCCAACCAATTGATCGGTTTAGCACCTGCCTGAATCATTAGTTTTTTAGCGTCTTCATGTGCTTCAACACTTACACCGCCACTGCAATCCGTAACAAAATAAATGTCGTAGCCTTTCTTTAATCCAGTTAATACCGTTTGAGAAAGACATACTTCTGTCCAGAGTCCGCAGATGACTAACTTCTTCCTGCCGGTCTTTTTTACTGCTTCATCAAATGCTGGGGTTGCGAACGCATTCGTATTCGTTCGGTCGATGGGCTCAATGTCCGGAAACTGTTCGGCCAGCTGAACAAACAACGGATCGTTGAGCGGTCCTCCTTGGGCGTTAATGGTGGTAAGAATGACAGGAATTTCTAACGCCTTCGCTACTTTGGCTAATCCGGTTACATTGTTAATTAACAGATCCGGTATGATGCTTTGTATGGGAAAGGCAACAAAGGGCTGATGATCGACAAAGATAAATACGCTGTTGTCTTTCGTTAAATCATTAATGTTAGTCATCGTAGAGAAGTTTTATTAGAGAATTCCTCCGTTTATCTGGATCACCTGGCCATTAATCCAACTCATTTCAGGCATGCAGAGTTGAACAGTTGCCCTGGCAACATCGTCTGCGGTGCCCAACCGGCCAAGTGGTGTTTGTGCTATCAGCATGTCAATCATTTCCTTGGGAGCGACTAATCCTTCTGTTTCGGTGACTCCAGGTGACACAACGTTGACTGTAATTTTATGTTGACCAGTTTCTTTAGCCAGTGATAAGGCGAATTTTTCGATCGCTGCTTTCGCACCTGCGTACGCACCGCTTGCGGGCTGCGGCATTGCGGCAGCACCACTACTAAATACAATTATTTTTCCTCCCGTGTTTAGACTTTGCGCAGCCTTTTGTAAGGTGAAATAGTGACCCCTCACTGCATTGAACATGCCATCATAGCCCTCAATCGTCATCATGGCGGTAGGCATAAAAACACTGGTAGGGAAGGCTACACCAATGTAGATATCAACCTTACCTTCAAAATTTGAGGGGACAGAATCAAATACCCTGCCCATATCTCCTTGACTCGTAATGTCGGCCTTCATACTCATGACATAAGGATGAACCTTTTTAGCTTCTGCCTCCGTTGCTCTGGCTGCTTCCTCATTTCCGGAATACGTAAACAGGACATGTGCCCCTTCGTTCACAAGGGCTAAAACAATTGATTTCCCTATGCCTCGGCTACCTCCGGCCACGATTACCTTTTTTCCATCTAATTTTTTCATCTGACTTTTATTTAAGTTGTTTGAATAGCCTGCAAATACCTATGGCTTCAAATGCGAGGGGATTGGCTGCTTATTCTTCACGGCGCTCCCTCTGCGCCGTATTTGCTGTTATTTAGTTGTATGAGCAATTGTTGAGTACGCAACAAAGATACTAAAAAAACTAATCCTTCAAATTTGTAATTATTTTTTTCAGAAGTTCAGTGAGTACCAGCCTGTCTGCTTTTGAAAACCCTTTCTGCGAAATGTCGAGGGTTTCCTGGGCTGCCTTTGATGCAACAGGCTCCAGCTGTTTACCCTTTTTAGTCAGAAAAATAAGATTGATACGCCTGTCTTCATTATCCGCTCTTCGGCTGATGATGCCCTGTTCTTCTAAAATATCCACCATTCGGGTTACACTTGCCCGATCTCTGCGAACGAGCACGGCCAACTGCTGCTGGCTGATGCCATCCTGTTTCCACAAATGTGTCAGCAACCGGAATTGGTCTACTGTGATATCCGCTTCGTACTGTCGCAGCAGCTGGTTGAGTTTGTAGCTGAACAGGTTATGAATTCGGCCGATATACCTTCCCAGATTTTCTTCGAAGTCCATATATAAAGCGCCACAAAGGTAGGTTTTTTCTTGATGTCAGGCATTAAATCAAAAGCAGGAATGTCTCTTACAATTCAACGTCAGACTGTGAACTGCACAATTGCTTTTCAGTGTGTAGAAAGGTAGGTACGTCTTTCGACAGCTATATCACTTCTTCCTCAGCAATATATTAAACGTAGTTCCTTTGCCAACTTCGGTTTGTACCTGAATTTCGCCGCCCAGTATTGACGTAAGTTCTTTGATGATCGACATGCCCAGACCCATCGTCGGCTCGTAGTTTGTTGGTCGCGTGCTCAGCCGCGAGTATTTCTGAAAGAGCATTTTTTGGTCTGCTTCTGATAGTCCGGGGCCATTGTCCTGTACTGTAAATCTAAAGTGCTCGCTATCCTCTGAGGCCACCAATTCCACAGCCGAACCCCGTGGTGAAAATTTGAGTGCGTTGGACAAGAGGTTTTCCAGTATCCTCCCAAGTATGCGATCATCGACGTGCATCAGGTTGTCGTCTACTTCATTGGCTATTCGGAGCGCAATGCCTTTATGCTGCGCAGAAGTTTTGAACTGATTACTTTGCTTTTTAAGTATCTCGCTGATTTCAACTTCGCGTGTGTGCACCTCCTGTGCACCGCGTTCTATCCGGGTCAGGTCGATGAGGTTGTGGGCAAGGTGCATCATGTCGTCGCAGCTTTCGTGGATCACTTCCAGGTATGGGCGGATCTCCCGATCAAGGTCCTTTTCGATTAGCAGGGTTCTGCAAATGGTGGCGATACCGGAAATCGGATTTCGAAGGTCGTGGGCGACAATGGCGAGGATGTTGTCTTTTTGTGTATTGATTAAGGCAAGCTGATCGTTCAATGATTTCTGTTCATGAACCGCCTCTTCCAGCTGATGATTTAATTCCCGAAGCTTTTCCTCCATTTGTTTTCTGTCGGTGATATCCAGAAAAATGGAAAAGGTTCTCGTTTGTTCATCTGTTGAAAATAGTACCGAGGATGCAAGGCATGTCCGTTTTTCACCGCTGGCAGTAACTATTCGGCTTTCCTTGTTCCTGATAATTCCATGTGCTGTGAGTTCGTCGACGATGGCTTGCAAGTCTTCCTCTGGAACATAGGCAATTTCTTCAGTTGTCTTATTGATAACTAATTCCTTCGGTTTATTAATAAGGCGTAGAAAGGCGTCATTCGCTTTAACAAGAGGGAACCCGTTTCCTTCGTGAATTGTCATCGCGACCGGGGATAATTCAAACAGACGCGTGAACATTTCATTGCTTGCATGGACTTTGCGTTCTTTCTCGAGGAGCTTGCTGTAAATTTCATGCAATTCCCGTGTGCGCTCGGAGATTCTTTCTTCCAGACTTTTGTTCAGATTTCTCAGTTGTTCTTTTGCACCTAACTTCTCCGCATCAATGTCATTCAAATCCTTTGCAGTTTTTGCAATAAGGAACAGGCTGACAAGAACAAATGCACTTGCAAAAAGGTAAATACCGAAATCGACCGGAACCCAATTTCCCCAATGCGCTTCAATGCGAAGCCAGGCCAGTATCACGATGATGACGAGAATATAAGGAAACAACTTTCTGGCCATCACAGCGCCAAGCAAGTTCCCCCGGAAAATGCCTGTAATGCCAAGATGGGGGTTGATGAACGTGGCTGCGAGCGAAGTGAAGAAGAGCCCCAGAGATGGATACAGAGAAACAGCACGATTAATTTTTAAGTTAAATAAGTCGTCAACTTTAAAAAGATAAGCAGAGATAACGATGAACGAGACGATACTGATAAAGTGAAATCCATACTGTCCAAGGCGATGAAAAATCTCTTTTGCGGATAATGCCATCAACAAAGAAAGGCTCATGGTCACGAAACAAACAGCGGTGATGAGCGACATTGCCGCGGGTTCCAGCCGTGTATGGCCCTCATTGTATTCGTACCCATTCGTGATGATGTAGGTGACGATATTGGATATGGCAATAATCGCCACCGCCGTGTTCAAAATATGGAAAATGAATCGTGCATGTATATTTCGCACGAGGAGAGCACTTCCAGCAAGCACGAAGCACACAGCTGTATTCATCCTGATGGTGGTGAAGATCGCCGGGTAAACGGAAAATATATCGTAGTGCTCGAGAAGAGAAAGCAATCCCAACAGGATGGCGAGAATTGCGCTGAGCGGTATGTAAGATTTTGTTGGAATATTCATGATATCAGGAATACAGACCTGCTAAATATAGATGCAAAATTTTTTCATGCCTCGTTTTATTTTACTTTTGGTATTCTAAATGGCAAAATGAACAAGATCCGCATTGTAGTAGTCGATGATCACAAAATCCTTCGCATCGGTTTACGTGCCATGCTTGACCCGATACCGGATATGGAGCTTGTGCACGAAGCATCTGGTTTCGAAGATTTTTTTTCTATTCTTAATGAGTCTGTTGATGTAATATTAATGGATGTTGATCTGGGAGACGGTTCCGGTGTGGAGGCGACAAGAATCATCAAACAAAAATTTCCAAAAATCAATGTGCTTGCATTGAGTATGCACGAAGAACCGCAGTACATCTCGGATATGATTCAGGCGGGCGCGAGTGGATATCTCATGAAGGATTCAGGAAGCGAAGAAATCGTTCAGGCCATTCGCAGTGTTGCATCGGGCGGAAAGTTCTTCAGTGCGAAAGTTTCCATGTCTTTGATGAATGCCATGAGCCAGGAAACGCGGAATAAGACTAATGCAACGGGGCCAGATAACCTTACACAACGTGAAATTGAAGTATTGCGCCTGATTGTACAGGAGATGTCCAATGCGGAAATCGCAGAAAAGCTTTTTATCAGCGTGCGTACTGTCGACAGCCACCGCCGGAATCTTATGGAGAAGCTGAACGTCAAGAATACTGCTGGATTGGTGAAATACGCCATCCAGAAGAATTACGTCTAATCCGCAAACGTTTGGTTCTCGTTCATCGGTAAAAATACCTATTTCGTTTTGCGTAAAGTGCGCATCTGCATTTACGTTTTTTCGCTCATATCCGGCTATTGTTCGCATTCTATTTTTACGGGCGGTTAATTTCTCGTAAAAAAAGTTTTTTGAATGCGCTTACTCATCTGTGATAACGATCCGGTTTTCGTAAAGTACCATTATTTCGAGTTACTGAAAGTTTTCACAGAAATTCATGTGGCTCTCGACAGTTCCAGCGCATGGAAGTATCTCGAGTTGAATCCCTACGACATGGTATTGGTGGATCTTTCTTTGCCAGAGCTCAATGGCGATGGTCTGGTCGCTTTTATCCGACAAGACTTGCAGGCTCCGACAAAAGTGGTTTTTCTTTCGGATGACGCTGATGATCTGCTGCGGCAGCGGGCCATGCATATTGGCGTGGATCTTTTCCTTGCCAAGCCGATTTACAGGAAGGAGATGATGCAGAAAGTGAGGCGGCTGATGAGTAAACGCCCATTATTTTTCCGGTTCCTGCTTTGCAAAAATTAATTATGAAAGCACAGTCTGCTCAGGTCAAATTAAATTTCGGGATGGTACTGACGCTATGTATCCTGGTTGTTATTGTGTGTGTACTTTGGGTATTTGGAGGCTACTCAAAATTCTTCAGCCGCTGACGTTATGAGCTGCATCTTTTTTTATCAGCCGTCGATCAGTTACGAAGAAATCGAGAAGCACGTCGAGCGCAATGCCCTGAGCCATTTCCTTCAATACAGGAATTGTTTCGATTGCTCGTATTTGGCGGATGTTCGTAACCGAAAGACGAATGAGGAGATTACCATGCCTTGCGTTCGCCCTAACGGACCTCGTCCCAAATTGCCTCTGCAAAGCGATACTGCCATTGTTGCGAATCGTTCGCAGGGCATTTGGTGCATCGATTTATTGACACATGATCTTACACTTTGTTCAGAGTCAGCGGAACTCTTTGGAGGCGAATCGGGTAGTGGGGATGGATTCATCAGGTTTCTTGAATTTTTCAGGAAGGGAAGAGACCGGAGTCTCGTCGCCAGGTATATACGAGAGTCGATCAATCAAAATAAGCCCTGGTCTGTCACGCTGAGTTTGCCATCCAAACGACTCGGCAAGAGAAAAAAAATTGTACTCACAGGCCGTTCAGAGGTGGAGAGCGGAGTTTGTGTTCGCGTAGCAGGAACAGTTACCGAAAGGGAAGCTGGCGTCAATGATGTTTGTGGGATTTCAGATTATTATCAATCAGATATGTCCGGGAAGAAACGTGAGGATCAGGGGTTGGAGGTCGTTCGGGTACTACTCGTCGACGATAATCCATTGAATACCTTTTTGGCCAGAAACGTCATGCGCCAATTAAATGTATTTGTTTCTGTGGTTGAAGCCCGCAACGGACGCGAAGCAGTTGATCTATTTGTCGATGGCCATTTTGATTTGATTTTGATGGATGTTCAGATGCCGTTCATGAATGGGTACGAGGCTACGATGAAAATACGAGAATTATCCACGGACAAAAATTTACCCATCATTGCGCTGTCAGGAATCACTGAACAGGATGAGCCCGACCGGTGCATTGCTGCCGGAATGAATGACTTTGTTATCAAGCCAATCGTGAAAGCATCGATGGAGGATGTTATTGCCAAATGGGTTCGCCGTAAACCAGGGAGTTTGCAACACTTCGATCTTCGGTCGCTCGCAGCCCGTCTGAACAACAACGCACTGCTCGCACGTCAAATGCTGAAGCTGGCGTTGTCCGACATTGAACAGTGTCTGGTGAGCATAGAAAAGACAGATCTCTGCAACCGGGACCGAGTACAATATTTTGCAACACGGATCTCGGACACTTCGCGCAATGTATATTTTGATCAGTTGGGTGAGTTCACCGAAAAACTGCTCGCGGACATCCATGGACCAGCGGAGCAGCTCTCGAAGTACATCGCCTTCATTCGAACTGAATTTGAAATCATTTCTGGATTGGCGGGCAACCAATCCGGTACTTTATGACGATTTCTTCAGGGAAGCTGAGTTGATGCAATAACGCAATCCGGTTGGGGCGGGACCATCCGGAAATACGTGGCCGAGATGCGCTTCGCAAATGTTGCAAAGCACCTCAACGCGAACCATCCCAAACGAATTATCCATTTTGTGCCAGATCACATTATCTTTTACGGGTATTGTAAACGATGGCCATCCTGTCCCTGACTCAAACTTGACGCGGCTGTCAAACAACGGCGTGCCGCAGCAGACGCAGCTATAGATTCCCGGCTCATACGATTCGCAGTATTCTCCGGTAAATGGTCTTTCAGTCCCGTGCTTCCGCGTAACGCGAAATTGTTCGGCTGTTAACAAAGAAGACCACTCCTCCTCTGTTTTGCTGACTTTGGTATCAGGCTCAACCCTGACCTTTGTCATGCGCATGACATCATTCCAGTTCATATCTTTAGCAGGTTTGGATTTGCAGATCGTTTAAGTGACTGCTTTGCGTTAAACACCGGACCGCTTATTTTAGTTTGAATTTAAGTTATGGGACACGCACATAAACACCACGAAGACGAATTACACGGAAGTAGCTCCTGGATGAAGCGTCTGGAGGCTTATCTTCCAGAGTTTGTATATGGCAGCATTGACGGGATCGTCACAACGTTTGCCGTGGTGGCAGGCGCCGCGGGTGCCGGACTTGATGTGGCGGTCATTGTCATTTTGGGAATCTCCAACCTCGTTGCCGATGGTTTGTCTATGTCGATTGGTAGCTATTTGTCCCGAAAGTCGGAGCAGGATAACTACAACAAACATTTGAAGATTGAATCATGGGAGATCGACCATCTTCCTGAGGTCGAGCGTCAGGAGATTGAGGACATCTACCGCGCCAAAGGATTTGAAGGTGAAGAGTTAAAGATGGTTGTCAACCGGATAACCTCGAACAAGCAGGTCTGGCTCGAAACTATGATGAAAGATGAATTGAATTTGATTATCGAGAAAAAATCTCCCTTTCGTGCAGGCTTGTCCACATTTATTGCTTTTGTCTTCGCCGGATCAATCCCACTGATTTTTTATGTATTGGCGTCGGGCAACCTGTGGGCATCGGACCCATTTGTAATTTCAGCGTCCGTTACCGCAGCCACATTTGTGCTTATTGGTGTTTTGAAGAACTACGTGACAAAGGCAGGCATTGTGCGCAGTGTGGCCGAAACTGTTTTACTCGGCGCTGTCGCCGCTCTCGCTGCGTATTTGCTTGGTGATTTTCTTGAGCGAATTATTCTTTAGAGAAACTGCACCGTATGATTTTCAATCTTCTTTGAACATTTCCCCTTCTCCCAAAGCAGTACGTATGCGTTGTTTTGTTTAAGCTGAAAAACATTCTGAACAGGAAATCGTAAAGTATTCGCATCTTTTTAATATGCGGATGCACCTCTGTTGATTTTTTTCTACACCATAATCGCGCGTAAGTTTCGGCGCATAATTTTCCTTTCGGTTACCGAACTTTATGTAAACCTTTAACGAAGCGCTAGTCGTCACCCTCGCGTACCAGCATGTTGACAACCCCGTTTAATACCAGGACCGTCGCCGGATTTCTACTGGCAATTTCCATTCTTTTGGGGTTGGGGATCTATTCTTATTTTAATACCCGTAGCTTGTTCCGCAGCAACGACTGGGTCGTCCACACGCTGGACGTGTTATACAACACTGAAAGGGTTATTGGTACCGTCCGCGACATCGAAGTTGGACAACGCGGCTACGCCCTGACGGGTAACCTTCGTTTTCTGGAACCGTACACGGCCGCACGCCAGGAAGTCGATATCCATTTTAAGAATTTGTTGGAATTGACAAAGGATAATCCGGGTCAACAAAACCGGATTCGGTTTTTGCAGGATTCTGTCCGGAAACTATTAAACTTTTCTGCACAGGCTGTCAGACTAAGGGGAGTCAGCGCAGATAGTGCGCGTCTGCTGAATGCGACATTGAAAGGAAAGCTCTTGCTAGACGGAGTGAGAAGACAAATTGCAGAAATTCAATCAGAAGAAAATCGGTTACTGAAAAGGCGCATTGAGGAGAGTGATGTTCAAGCCAGAATTTTCAACTCGAACATCGTGGTGCTCCTGACGGCAACGGGCTTGATCCTGGCGGTTGTCTTCTATGGAATTCATTTAAATCTGCAGGCGAAGAACAGGACGGCGCAGGAATTACAACGAACCGCCATGGTGGTTCGTGACCTGTATGACAATGCGCCCTGTGGTTATCATTCTTTGGATGCCAACGGAATGTTCACCGAGATCAATCAGACGCTTCTCAAGTGGCTGATGTATTCCAAAGATGAGGTTGTGGGTAAATTGCGGTTCACTGATATCATTACGTCCGAGGAGAAACAAGTATTTGAAGAACGGTTTCGGGTGTTTAAAGAAACCGGATACGTTAATGATTTAGAGTTTTGTTTTCGACGAAAAGATGGGAGTGAATTTCCGGTTATTTTACATTCTATTGCGATTTATGATGAGCGCGGTCGTTATCTGCAAAGCCGCACCACTTCCTTCGACAATACGCGCTGGAAGACTGCCGAGACCAAGATTAAGAATTTAAATAAAGAACTGGAGGCGTTCAGTTATTCTGTATCGCATGATTTGCGCGCACCGTTGCGTTCGATTAACGGATACACAAAAATTATTCAGGAGGATTATGATCATGTCCTTGACGCAGAAGGGAAGCGACTGCTTAACGTGATCATCCGAAATGCAGGGAAAATGGAAAAGCTGATCGATGAGCTTCTTCAGTTTTCCAAAGTCGGTAGAAAGGAAATGGTGCGCACGAACGTGGATATGAACAAGATCATTGAAGACGTTCGTCAGGGTCTGGTTGAAAGTGCACAGGCAGGCACTGCAGAATTTGTTATTCAGCGGCTCCATGTATGTACGGCTGATCCGGAAATGATTCGACAGGTTTGGGAGAATCTCATTAGCAATGCGATCAAGTATTCTTCCCGCAAGGAGCATCCAAAAATTGAAATAACCTCTGAATTAAGCGAAAGCCAGATTACCTACGCGATAAAAGATAACGGTGCAGGATTTGACATGAACTACGCTGAAAAATTATTTCAGGTTTTTCAGCGACTTCATCGCGCACAGGATTTTGATGGCGTTGGTGTAGGACTGGCTATTGTTCACCGCATTGTTTCCAGACATGGCGGTAAAGTCTGGGCCGAGGGAAAAGTCAACGAAGGAGCTTCATTTTACTTCACAATACCAAAATAAAAAGATGGAAAACGTTGTCGAAATCTTACTCGTTGAGGATAATATGGAAGATGCCGACCTGACGATTCGGGCATTGAAGAAATTCAATCTTTCTAATAATCTGTTGCATTTACAGGACGGTCAGGAGGCGATCGATTTTCTTTTCGCGCAGAAACCGACACGAATTCCCAAGATCATACTTCTTGACCTGCGCATGCCCAAGGTGGATGGCATAGAAGTTTTAAGACGTGTCAAGTCGGATGAGAGAAAAAAGACCATACCTGTTATCGTGCTCACCAGCTCGCAGGAGGAAAAGGACATCATCGACTCATACCAAATGGGTGTGAATGCGTACATCGTTAAGCCAGTAAATTTTGAAAAGTTTGTGAAAGCGGTTGCTGACATCGGCTACTTTTGGCTGCTGCTCAATCAACCGCCGGTACCTTTGAAAAGCTAATACCATGGACAGGGCAATGAAGATTCTTTTGCTTGAAGATTTGGAGGAGGATGCGGAGCTCATTCAACGCACGTTGAAGAAGCAGGGGCTGAACCATGAGGCGAGGCGTGTGGATACGCGTGAAGAGTTTTCTGAAGCTCTTGATGATTTTAAGCCGGATGTCATTCTTTCTGATCATGCTTTACCTCTTTTTAATTCACTGGAAGCCTTAAATATTTGCAAACACAAGCATACGGACGCTCCATTTATTCTCGTGACCGGAGCGGTGTCCGAAGAATTTGCTGTAAACTGTCTGAAACAAGGCGCTGACGACTATGTCCTCAAATCAAACCTCGTACGCCTGCCATCGGCTATTCAAAATGCGATCCGTCAGCGCGAACATGAGATGAAACGCAAGAGTGCTGAGCTTGCGCTGCGGAATCAGAATGAGGAATTACTGAAGATCAACCGTGAGCTCGACAGCTTCGTGTACAGTGTATCCCACAACCTGAGAGCACCCTTAATGTCGGTTCTGGGATTAATTCAGTTGGTGCAAAACGAAAACCAGACCAACGGGGAAGCGCTTGCACGCTATTTTGGGATGATGGAGCAGAGCGTTCACAAGCTGGACGAAACACTCAAGGAAATTTTGGAATACTCTCGAAATGCGCGCAGCGAACTGACTACGGGTCCGATGTCCTTCAGACAGCTGGTACATGATGCCTTCGAACGTATGAAGTATATGAAGGGCAGCGAATCAATAGAAAAGATGATAGAAATTGAGGAGGATCAACCGTTTTACTCGGATGGTTACCGGGTATCGGTGGTCATCAATAATCTCATTTCAAACGCCATCAAATATAGTGATCCCCGGAAGCCGCAAAGATTTATCCGTATCAAAGGTAAAGTTGATGATCAGGGTCTGACGATGCGAATCGAAGATAACGGAATCGGTATTGGCCCGGACTACATCAATAAAATTTTCAATATGTTCTTCAGGGCTACTGAGCGGAGTGAGGGAGCCGGACTCGGGTTATATATTGTTCGGGAGGCGGTGGATAAGTTGCGCGGGCGGATTCAGGTGGAATCAGAGCCAGGAGCAGGAACGGTATTTACTTTATCACTCCCTGACTTAAGAAACAAGATTGAGCAAAACCGAAATGTCCTGGCTGCACATCCTTAACTGCCGCCGGCTTCCGTAATTTCAATCTCTGTTCTTCGATTAATCTCCCGTCCTTCAGTTTCGTCATCATTGGAAACAAGCGGACGTTCTGCGCCAAATCCTTTTGCAACCAGCCGGTCAGCCGAAATTCCTTTTTCAACCAGGTATTTCACTACAGACTCTGCACGTCGGAGCGACAATGCTTTATTGGTATTGGCGTCTCCCTTACTGTCCGTATGGCCGTTGATCTGCACTTTAAGTTTTGCATTCTTTTCCAGAAGGTCCCGAATACGTTCCAGTTCTGAAAGTGATTCTGTCTTCAGGTCGGATTTTCCGATATCAAAGAAAATGTTCTTCAGAATTACTTTCGAACCAACTTCCGCACGCACCATGATGATGTGGGTATCCAGTTCCTGGTACTCGGCAAAAGCGGGCAGGTTAAAGTTGATGGAGTTGAAGAGATAACCTGGCAGATCAGTCAATACTCCGTAGTTGCCCCCGTGAGGAATAACAATTTCAAAATCGCCGGTCGTTGGGTTGGATGTAATCCGTGTCACAATCCGGTTTGTCTCATTATCAATCAACGTGATTGTGGCACGCAACGGCGTCGCTGTACCTTCATCAATTACTTTTCCTTTCAGCAAGGTGACTACCTTCAGATCTTTCTGGAGATTAACAATCGGGTCAACAAATTCTTCTACTGCTGGTTCTTTCTTTTCTTCCGTTGCGACGAGCGGCACTTCAATCACTTCGTTATCGTGCTCGGATGCGCTGGCAACGATGATGCTCTGATCCTTTCGCCTCGGTTCGACAAACCGGATCATATACAAGTCCGCATTTCCCTTTCCCTCGTCGCGAACACCGGAATAGAACCCGGTCTTTTTATCATCCGACAAGGTGAAGAAGCCGTCGTATTCGATGGTGTTGATCGGGAAACCGAGATTCACCGGCTTTGTCCATTTTCCGTCAACTAGTTCCGAACGAAATATATCGTTACTGCCGATTCCCGGATGACCGTCGGACGAGAAGTACAGCGTGGCACCGTCGCTGTGCAGGAAGGGGGAATCTTCATTAAACTTCGTATTAATGACCGGGCCGAGATTAACTGCCTTTCCCCATTGGCCATCATTTCCCATTTCGCTCATCCAGAGATCAAGTTCTCCCCGTCCTCCTGGCCGATTAGAAGAGAAAAATAATTTCTTGCCATCCGCAGACATGCTCGCCGAAGTTTCCCAATACATGGGATGATTGACATTCCGGTTTAATGCTACCGGTTCTGTCCAGGTACCATCATCGTTTTTGGTGGAGGTGTAAATATCACCCATGCCTTCTTCGTAGTAGAGGAACAATGTCTTGCCATCGTGCGAAAGAGAGGCAGCGGCATCGTTAAACTTGATGTTGATGTTGGGGGAAATCTTCTGTGGTTCACTCCACGCATCGCCGTTCTTGTGGGAGATGTAAATGTCTTCAAAATTTGTCCCACTCTTGATGGCGTATGCATCCGTCGATCGGTTGGAACTGAAGATCAGTGTCGATCCATCCGAGCTCACCAGAGGTGAATATTCATGAAAGGAAGTATTGATGACTTCACTCAGATTGATAATTTCGGCATCTGCCGGATGCCGCATGACGGAGTCTGCAACTTCGCACTCTTTTATTTTTTCGTTCACGACGTCTGTGAACTTTCGCATGGCGGTTTTAAATTCCTCATAATGTGAAATGGCTTTCGAAAACTGATGCGCGCTTTGGTAAGCCATTGCAAGATGGAAATGGATATCCTGATCGACCTTTGGGTCGGCATCAAGTGCCTTTTGCAGATAAAGCAGACTTTTTGATTTCTTATCGCCCTGAAGGAAGCAAACGCCGATTTTGAAATTAATCAGGGCATTGTTCTCATCAGAGGCATATGCCTGAAGGTAATTTTTCAGCGCGTTGTCGTAGTCCTTCTTACTGAAAAATTTATCTCCGCGGGCCACTGCTTCCTTGGCGTCCTGGGAGAACGCCGGAGACGTCACAGCGAACAATAGGACCGCAAATAAGAAACGTCTGGCCATCAGAAGAGGATAATTTTATGTTGGCAGTTGAACCCTAAAGGTAATGTTTTCGAGCCCCTTCTCAAAAACAGCAGGCACTCCGTTGGTTAATCTCAGCGACCCTCCTGGCGGTAACCGGGACCGCGAATAATCCGTCCTGGTTTTGCTCCGGTGTGCATACCTTTTTCCAGCACCAGCGTACCGTTCACCAGCACATACACCATCCCCGTCGAATATTGATGCGGCTTGTCAAAAGAGGCTGGAGCTGCAATTTTTTCCGGATCAAAGATCACGACATCTGCAAAGAAACCGTTGGCCAGTGTGCCGCGCTTTTTCAGTTTTAGATTCGCAGCCGGCATGGAAGTCATTTTGCGAATAGCCTCTTGCAGAGACAGGAGGTTTTCTTCGCGCACGTACGAGCCCAGAATTTTGGCGAAAGTACCGAACGCACGTGGATGATCCGGCAAATTATTCTTGCCCGGCACAATGGTGAAGGCTCCGGCATCTGAACCGTAGCTTACCCAGGGTAGCGCTGCAATTCTGCGTACATTATCCTCCGATTGGAGATGGTACAACGCTTCGATTCTGGTTTTGTCCCTGACCACCAAATCGACCACCGTCTCATCGGCGTTCTTGCCATGAAGGCGGGCAACTTCGCTGAGCCTTTTTCCCTTGTATAGCCGGTTGAGACTATCGAGGCGAAATCCCATGAGTACCACATTCTCAGGTTCAGAGTTTTTGTAGGGAATCCCTGCCTCCATTTCATACAGTACTTTTTTGCGAATGTCTGGCTTTAGAAGCTTTTTTCTCATTTCTGCATTTCCGCCTTCCTGTACCCACGTCGGTAGCCGGGACGTAAGTCCGGTAGCGCTTGCGTTGTAAGGATACATATTGGCGCTGATGCGAATGCCGGCGTTCCGGGCGCTGTCGATTTTGTTGATTACTGAATCAATCTTCGGCCAGTTGCGCTGGATGTTGATCTTCAAGTGATAGATTTCGGCGGGTAAGTTTCCTTCGCTGCTGATCCGGATGGTTTCATTAATGGCGGGAAGAATAAAATCACCCTCACTGCGCATGTGGGTGATGTACATGCCACCGTACGATCCCGCCACTTTTGAAAGTTCAATGAGTTCCTCCGTGGAGGCATAGGTGGCCGGAGCATAGATGAGCGACGACCCCAATCCCATCGCGCCCTGTTCCATGGCTTGCTGCACCAGCTTTTTCATCCGCGTCAGTTCTTCCGCAGTAGGGGGGCGGTTGGCATAACCGATTTCGTGTATCCTCACCGTTGTGGCGCCCACGAAAGATGCAACGTTCGGGCTGATGCCTTTAGACAACAACGTTTTGAAGTATCCATCCAGTGTAGTCCAGCGATTATCGCCTGCTTTTCGCTTGACTGGAGCGGGGGAAAGCCCTTCGCCAAACACCTCAAGCGTAATGCCCTGCATGATGTCGCTGGTGGCATTGCCATCGGTAAGTAATGTTCCATCCGCCCAGCTGAGCATGTTAATGAAACCGGGTGCGACCGCCAGCCCCGTCGCGTCGATGATTCGTCCTGCTTTTTTTCCGCTGAGGTCTCCAACGAATGCGATGGTATCTTTTCGTATGCCGATGTCTGTTTTTACAGGCGCGTTTCCACTGCCGTCGTAGACGGTGCCATTCCGGATGATGATGTCATAAGTTTGAGCAGCAGCTGCGTGAGCGAGCAGCAATAGAATCAGGACAAAATTTTTCATTCAGGGTGCAAGGTAGCCGAAAACATTTTCAACGATGCGTAAAATTTGATTTGCATTCATCATCTCAAATCCGGCAAAGAATGACAAACAACGGGAAGGCTACTGTCTTGATTTCGTTCGTTGACCAGAACCCCTCCAGTTCCTGTGCAAAAGCGTCCACTGGATCGAACCCGCGAGCCTTGATAAACTTCTGGGTGGCTGACCACGACCGGAGGTAGCCGGTAAAATGCTCCAAGGTCCATGCAAAAGTCATCTGCAACTCTTCCGTGGCAATTCGTTGGAAAGGAAAAGATACATCGGCATAGTGGCGCTCCACCGTCCTGCGTTTCTCATCCCAGAACGGACCCACCGTTCCGTTGTAAAAGCGTTCAAAAAGCGTGTCGATTTCAGGGCTGATGGTCACGTTGGAGTAACCAAACACGGCCAGCAAGGCGCCTGGCTTTGCGGTGCGTTTCACTTCCTGAAAAAAGGCAGGAAGATTAAACCAATGAAGAGCTTGACCGACTGTAATCAAATCGAAAGCCGCTGCCGGAAAATCGGTTTGTTCTGCCGGCTGAACGCTATAGCTGATGTTTGGTAAGATAATGGCCTCCGCCAACTGTTCCCGACTCACATCGGTTGCCTGAACGTGCGTGATGAACCTGGCCAACGCACCGGCTACCTGCCCGTTGCCGGTCGCGCAATCCCACGCCGTATTCTTCTCCTCGATATGTTGCCGGATTAAATCATACAGAGTATCGGGATAAGTGGGCCGAAAGGCAGCGTACACAGGAGCCTGGTGAATGAAATAATGTTTTGTGTTCATTCAGTAACGGTGAGTTTTAGACTTGAAGATAATTCCTTCGGCGAAACGTTACCTTGATTTTTTTAGCCCCGTTTCAACATTGAAGCTTTAAGCGTAACTTCGCGTTAGTTCATGATCGGCCTGAAGGAAAGAGACGCAAAGCAAGACCCCGCTGAGAAGGATGTCCATCCGTTCTATTATCGCTTTTTCCTCATCCTCAGTTCCGGAATATTTGTACTGGGACTTTTTCTCGATCTGACGCTTAATTTCTCTCTCGCTCCGGATTGGTTCTTCCCTGTTCTGATTGCGACCCAGCTCTTGCAGATTCTTCTGTTCTCCAGAGGCGTTGAGGCAAGGGTTCTCGTTCCCGTGAACATCACGGTCATTCTCGTCTTGATGCAGTTCATGATTGTCCAGCTGCCCTTTATGTTCCACATCATGGTGTACTGGCTCGGCATCATCCCCATCATGCTGGCGGTCATCGTGCCTGCCCGTCAAATCGGTTTGTGGGGTGCCATCGTGGCGGTGATGATTGCAGGAAATGGATACTATTTCAGTAAAACAGCAGGAACTTATCAGCTGGAAATGGTTCCAGGTAATTTTGCCGTGGCCGGCCTTTTCTTTTTTTCCGCTGTATTTACCGCCAGCTTTTTCTTCAAATACCTTCAGGAGAAAAATAGTAGAAAGCTAAAAGAGCAAAATGATCAACTTTTGTCGCTGAAGCAGGAGATTGAACAGCAGCACGCCATGCTCCACCGGCAGCACGGACAGATTCAACAACAGCGGAACAAACTGGAGTCTTACATTAAGATTTTGATTCAATTCAGCCAGGACAGAAGTGTTATCGAAGGGGATTTGCCTGCAGCGATTCGCAACATTTGCCAGGAGGTGAATATTAATCTCGGTGTGACCCGAGTGAGCTATTGGGACTATGAATATGATCACGACTCCATTCGGGCAAAATATTTTTATCCGGAGATTTATCCTACCGGTGTCATTCTTCCGCTGGCACAATATCCGGTGTATGCGCTTGCTCTAAAAAATAAGATTGTGATTGCCGCCGCTGATGCAACAACTCATCCGCACACGCGTGAATTTTCTGAATCTTATTTGAAGCCGATGGAAATTGCTTCAATGCTCGACGCGCCGGTTATCGTGAACGGTCACCTCATCGGGATTATCTGCTGCGAACAGATGGTGGAGTCGAAGCATTGGGATGAAGCGGATATTCTTTTCGTCAGTGCGCTGTGCGACATCCTGACCATTACCGTGAAAGCGGCTGAGAACAACGCTTATATTCAGGAGGCACGCGTGGCCAATCAAGCGCTGCGCGAGAAACAGGATGAGATCGAAACCATCAACAGCGAGCTCAAGCAAATGAACGATACGCTTGAAGAGCGGGTTCGCATTCGTACCAACGAACTTGAGATGCAGAATAAGGCTCTTGCCGAATATGCATTCATCAACTCACATTTGCTGCGCGGACCGCTCAGCAGTATTCTGGGTCTTGTTAATCTCGTGTCACATTCTGAACTGTCAGCAAAAGAAGGGGAGATTGTCGCGCATTTGCGCACGGCTTGTCATGATCTTGACGGCGTCATTCAAAGTATTAACCGTGCGCTGGATGGTGGCCGGATGGTGAGCAGGGCAACCATCGAAGAATTGAAAGAAGAAATCAGGCGCAGCACTATTCGCGCATCTTCGAAATAATCTCCTTGAATAGCTTTGCAGCCACCATTGCCGTGACCTGCTGAACGTCCCTCAACGGATTATATTCCACGATATCGGCGGCAATCAAATTGCCCTGAAGCGATTGAATGATCCTGATGACGTCCCGTGTGGTCATTCCCCCTGGTTCATGATGGGATACACCTGGAACGAATGCCGGGTCCATGACATCGAGATCCAAAGACAAGTAAACTGGTCCATCAAATTGGAGTTTGAGATCCGCTTTGAAATCCTTCATCTCCATGATCTCCACACCAAATTTTCGAGCCTGCTCGCGCTGATGTGTATTCAAGGTTCGAATGCCAACCTGAACAAGTCGTTTAACAGGAAGAGATTCCATGATGCGCGCAAAAGGTGACGCGTGCGAGAAGGGATTGTCTTCGAAATCGTGGTATAAGTCGGCGTGCGCATCGAGGTGCAGAATATTCAGCCCGTGATGTTTTTTTGCAACCGCTGATACAATCGGAAATGAAACAGAATGGTCTCCCCCCAGACATAAGAGCTTCGGTTGCTTCTGAAGGGCATGTGCAACGCCTTGCTCGACGATATCAAAAAAAACATCACTGGTAAATTGAAGATCGCCCAGGTCTTCAAAAGCGCCTTCAATATCCAGTCCGGATTCTGCGTACGTGTTGGAAGAGTCGGAGCGAAAGGCTTCCCGGATCTTTTCCGGAGCGAATCCTGCTCCGCGCAGAAACGATGAGTTTGCGTCAAACGGAATTCCGAGAAGCCCAACCATTATCCTTTCACAATTAGTCCCAGTTCGTCAAGTTGTTCTTTTGCAATGGTGGATGGTGAATCGATCATGACATCGCGTCCCGAATTGTTCTTCGGGAAGGCAATGAAGTCACGAATGGAATCAGCACCGCCGAACAATGAACACAACCGATCGAAACCAAAAGCAATTCCACCATGTGGAGGCGCCCCATATTCAAATGCCTCCATCAGGAAACCAAATTGCTTCTTTGCTTCTTCTTCTGAAAATCCAAGTTTGCTAAACATCATTTGCTGTGTCGCTCTGTCGTGGATTCGGATAGAGCCACCGCCAATCTCTGTTCCGTTCAGCACCATGTCGTATGCGTTTGCGCGAACTTTACCCGGGTCGGTCTCCAGCAGCGGTATATCCTCACGCTTCGGAGATGTAAACGGATGGTGCATGGCGTGGTAGCGATTGGTTTCATCATTCCATTCCAGCAGGGGGAAGTCGATGACCCATAATGCAGAGAACTCATCTTTCTTGCGAAGTCCAAGTTTGTCGCCCATCAACAAACGCAATTCATTCATTTGTTTTCGCGTTGCATTGGTTTCACCGCTGAGAATCAACATCAGGTCTCCCGGTTTTGCACCGGCTTTTTCAGCCCACACCTTCAAATCGTCAGCGTTGTAAAATTTATCGACCGATGATTTGAATGTGCCGTCCTGTTTGTATTGAACATATACAAGACCTTTGGCGCCAACCTGCGGACGCTTCACATACTCCGTCAGTTCGTCAATTTGTTTTCTGGTGTATTCTGCACAATTACTTGCATTAATGGCCAGGACAATTTCAGCACTGTCAAACACGGGGAAGTTCTTTCCTTTGGCCGTTGTCGTAATCTCTGTAAAAGCCATCCCGAAGCGGGTGTCTGGTTTGTCAGACCCATACAGGCGCATGGCTTCGTCATAGGTCATCCGCGGAACGGATGGCAAATCAATACCCTTCACTGTTTTGAAGAGATGGCGCACAAGTCCTTCAAAGGTGTTGAGAATGTCTTCCTGTGTAATGAAGGACATCTCGCAGTCGATTTGAGTAAACTCCGGCTGGCGATCGGCCCGCAGGTCTTCGTCACGGAAACATTTCACGATTTGATAATACCGGTCAAATCCCGATACCATCAGCAGCTGTTTGAATGTTTGGGGCGACTGTGGCAGCGCGTAGAATTCACCGTTGTTAATTCTCGAGGGAACCACAAAATCGCGTGCACCTTCCGGTGTTGATTTAATGAGCACCGGCGTCTCTACCTCAATGAAGTTCTGTGCGTCGAGGTATGCGCGGGTTTGCTGAGCCATCTTGTGGCGCAGCTGAAGGTTTTCGCGCACAGGAGTGCGGCGAAGGTCAAGGTATCTATACTTCATCCGCAGTTCATCACCTCCGTCCGTCTCGTCTTCGATGGTGAATGGAGGTGTTGTTGAAGCGTTGAGTACAACCATTTCAGTCACTTTCAATTCAATGGCACCGGTGTCGATCTTGTCATTCTTGGACAAGCGCTCGACGACCGTTCCCGTTGCCTGCACGACAAACTCCCGTCCGAGTGAGCGCGTTAGCGCCAGTATGGTATCCGTTGTTTTTCCTTCTTCAAAAATCAGCTGGGTGATTCCGTAGCGGTCGCGGAGGTCAATCCAGACCACGCTTCCTTTATCCCGGATGCGTTGAACCCATCCACAGAGGGTTGCAACTTTACCGGCGTCATTTAACCTCAATTCACCACAGGTGTGCGTTCTTAGCATAGCAGAATTGTTATTTTTGTGCGTTTTTTCCAGGCATGGCCGCCAGGAAGGGGCGAATTTAAACAGAAGGCGTCTTAAATGGAGATTTTATTGGAATTTTCAGATTTGAACCAAATGCGCATCCGTTTTTGGCCGTCCAATCGTTTGAAATATTTCGAACCATCATCTTTGGAGAGAACTTTGGAACGTAACCCTTGCGATAACAAAATATGATACGAATCCTGCTGCTGGTGCTTTTGGTTTTTGCGCCCGATGTCAAACCCAAATTGACGAAAACGAAGGTCACTAAGAACATCACCATGCTCACGCCTTCCGACTGGACGCAGATGGAGGCCGAGGATCTGATTCAACGCTATCCCTCTGTCCGCGCTCCTCTTGCTGCCTACACTTCCCCGGATAGAATGAGCGATCTCGCCGTGAACGTGTCGGCAACGCAATGGCCGGATGGTAATCTAAAAATGGCAAGCCAATTCTTCAAAGCAAGTTTGATGAATCTGTTCGATAAGGTCGACATCATTTCTGAGGGAATTAAAACCATCCACAAAAAGCAGTTTATATATTTTGAATTTGAATCGCGCATGAATGGCAATCCGAAAGTGGAGGCTGCTCGTGAACCAATTTTGAAATATTCTTATGTGATGTACCTCATTGAAGGCGATCGCACCACGGTTTTTTCCTTTAATTGCCCGCGAAACATGCGGGAAGAATGGCAGGACGTCGCGCGGCAAATCATGAGTTCCGTGAAGGTCAATTGATATGGACTTTTTTTCCGATGAGTATTTCATGCGCGAGGCGCTGAAAGAAGCGCGCAAAGCGCTGGAAATCGATGAAGTTCCCGTGGGAGCGGTGGTGGTGTGTAAGAACAGAATCATTGCACGCGCACATAACCAAACGGAGAAGCTGACCGATGCAACGGCCCATGCAGAAATGCTCGCGGTGACGGCGGCCGCCAACCACCTCGGGTCGAAATACCTCAACGAATGCACCCTTTACGTTACCCTGGAGCCCTGTGTCATGTGTGCAGGCGCATTGCATTGGGTACAGTTGCAGCGGCTTGTATTTGGCGCGTCGGATGTGCAGCGGGGCTACTCCCTCGTCGGTTCGCCGCTGTTGCATGCGCGGACGCAGGTCGAGCGCGGTGTCTCCCAGGACGAAGCCCGGCAATTGCTCGAAATATTTTTTAAGAAATTGAGGAACTAAGCAGCCTTAAACTGTTTTCTACAACAGTATGCCGGCCGGGCGTGATTTTGTCCGGAGGTTTACCGTCGTATATTTGACGACCATAAAAGAAAATCGTTAAAACCAAAAACACCGATTATGGCACATACACTTCCCGCTCTTCCTTATGCAGCCAATGCGCTGGAACCTCACATCGACGCACGTACCATGGAGATTCACCATGGCAAGCACCACAACGCGTACGTGACCAACCTCAACAACGCCATTGCAGGCACCGACGCTGAAAAGTTAAGCATCGAGGAAATCTGTAAGAATATTTCAAAATACCCTGCTGCCGTTCGGAACAACGGCGGAGGTCACTATAACCACTCACTTTTCTGGACCATCATGGGACCAAATTCGGGCGGCGCACCAACAGGTGCTCTTGCTGATGCCATCAACAGCGCGTTCGGTTCATTTGATGAGTTTAAGACAAAATTTGCTGCGGCAGGTGCAGGTCGTTTCGGTTCTGGCTGGGCGTGGTTGATTGTCGATGCATCTGGAAAACTTCAGATCACGTCAACACCGAATCAGGATAATCCTTTGATGGACATTGCAGAAGTGAAAGGAACACCAATTCTCGGTTTGGATGTTTGGGAACATGCCTATTATCTGAACTATCAAAACAGACGCCCCGACTACATCACGGCGTTCTGGAGCGTAGTGAACTGGAATGAGGTAGCGAGAAGATTTGCTGCGAAGTAATTATCCATTCCTGGATTAGCACTTATCACAAACGCCCTGTGTGCAGATTGCCGCAGGGCGTTTTTCGTTTCCGATAACTGGGACGTGCTAATATGTTTATTACTTTCTCAACACATTGAACATCTATCATTGATAAGATGCGAGCTTGAGATAAAAGCATTTTACTTAATTCAGTCATCTGCATTTCTAATTTTTTCTTTCGGTTCGATATGAGCACAATAGCGTTTGCTTTTTTACTTTGCATTGATGGCATCAAGTATTGTTTTAACGATTATGACACGATGACGAAAATCGCTTACGGTGAACACTCCTGGTTGTCTTTTACTTCAAAAAAATTTCTGCTATTTTAGAAGTTCATCGTTTAAAATAGACCCCAATGATTTCTTCTTCTACGGCATGGCCTCCGAAGCCAGTTGTTTCTGACGAGTCTTTTCTGCAGCCTTCACGCGAGTTTCGTTCTCAGATTTTCAAAGTTCTTGCTGCAATTCTTTTCTTTATTGTCTCATACATCGCACTGGTTGCGATCGCTACGGGATTGGCTGCGCTCTGTGTGTATGGAGGATTTGCATTAATTGGATTCATTACTCATTTTGTTGGAATCGCACTGGGACTCGGCCTGGCCGGATTCGGCGTTATGGTGGTTGTATTTCTGTTAAAGTTCATTTTTTCCAGGAGCAGTTCAGACAGAAGTAACCTGATTGAAATTAAGCGGAAAGATTATCCACGGCTTTTTGATTTTATTGACCGTGTCGCCGGTGAGGTAGGGACAAGTAAGCCTAAAAAGGTTTTCTTAACCCACGACGTCAATGCTTTTGTGTTTTATAACTCCAGCTTTTGGAGCATGTTTTTTCCGGTTCGAAAAAATCTTGCCGTCGGTCTGGGACTTGTGAATAGTCTCAACGTAAGTGAATTCAAAGCTGTTCTCGCGCACGAGTTCGGTCATTTTTCTCAGAACAGTATGCGCCTGGGAAGCTTCGTGTACAATCTCAACGGAATAATCTACAATCTTCTTTACAAAAACGACGGATACGCAACAGCGCTGGAACGTTGGGCCAACTTTTCTAACATTTTCGCATTTTTTGCATCGTTGACGGTTGCTGTCGTTCAGGGAATTCAATGGTTGTTGCAAAAGATATATGAGTTGATCAACAAACAATACCTCAAGCTCTCCAGGGAAATGGAGTATCATGCAGATGCTGTTTCCGCCTCGGTGAGTGGGGGTTCGCATCTGGTTTCTGCATTATGGCGTATTGAATTCGCACAGACTGCGTATGACAATGTGTTTGCTTACTATCGCAATTGGGAACATGAAGGAGCTCAGCCGGATAATGTGTACGCGCACCATGAGCAGGCGTTAAGAATGTTTGCAGCGAGGAATGGCTTTCCTGTAGAACATGGGCTTCCGGTGATAAGCCGGACGCACACCAGAAATCAAAACCGTTCACGACTGGTTATTCAGGATCAATGGTCTTCGCATCCCTCGACTGAAGACAGAGAAAAGCACCTCCTTTCCCTCGGGGTTGAGGCAGATTCCATCACGAACCGTGCGTGGGAGCTTATCGATGACCCTATCAAGGTTCAGGGAATGATGACTGATTTTATTTATCAGGGAGGGTCAAGAAGTTCAAAAGAGAAGCAGCTCACGGCTTTTGCCTTCTCAGAAAAAATTGAACTTGAACTTGACCGCAACAAACTCCCCGATGTTTACAAAGGATACTTTGATGACCGTCGTATTGAAAAATTAGAGCTATCCGGGAATCAAAATGGTGATTGGCTACAGGAATTTGCGGAACTCATGAATAATGAAGCCTGTACACTACCGGCTAAGATCAAAAGGCTTCATGAAGAAGTGAGTCTGTTGGAGCAGATCGTTGAAGGGGCTGTGCTGGTGGAGTCTTTCGAATTTGCAGACAGGCGGTATGAGCGAGAAGAGGCCGCGGACCTTTTGAAACAATTAAGAGCCGAGCTCGGAGAGGCTGAAGCGAGCTTAAAAAGGTTTGATGAACGAGTATTCAATTTCTTCCTGCACCGTGCTGCCGGGCGAGGTGAAGAGTCCTTGTTGATGCAGAAGTTGGATTACTTGCTGATGCAAGAACAAAAATGCATCGAGGATGGTGTGAGAGTTGATCAAATGATGCAGCGATTAATGCCTGTTTTGCATGGGCAGGTCACTCTGGAGGAGGCAATAGGTATTCTCAGACTGATCGTTTTTGATGTCGTTGATGTCAAAGAAAGATTGCAGGAGCTGATTGTGAAACCAAATGCCAGCGTAGTGTTTTCTCAGGAGACGGTCAGTCAACTGAAATCATTTCTGGAAAAGGAGCAGGTTTATTGCAACGACGTGTCGGTATGGCCAGATGCGATCAATCAATTGGTGTTTGCGCTGGGCTGTCTTTCATCACTTTCGCATGATTTCAGGATGTCTGTACGGAAAGAAGTGCTCGAGTTTCAGCTTAGATATGTTTAGTAAAAGCAGATGAGGCAATTACTTCTTGTCTGCCCCATTAGATTTCGATAGTCGTGACGATTGGTTACTGGCAAGAGATTGGGCTGGCGCACTCATGGTAAAACTTGGTATGAAAAATAGGGGTTAAGACTCAACTGGCAAAAGAGTGATTTATACAAAAGACTGACGTTGCACGGGAGAAATTACGGGTGAGCGTTTTAGTTGTACCATGGTACCTTTGAAAATCTCGGATCTAACTCTCGGGACAGGCTTTGATCTTAGTGAGTTCACATTATTGAGCAAAAAATAGAATGAGAATTACATATTTAACTATTGTTTTTGCATTTGAGTCCTGCCTGTCATGCTTAGCACAGGACACGACGCGTTTGGCGGCTTCCGACTCTTCAACGACGCAGATTGACGTCACTCCGTATTTTTCCTATGACTTAAACAATGTAACAAGCTATGTTCGGAAAATTGACGACAAAGATCGACTTCAGTTTGCTTCAGGTATAAGTATTTTTAATGTACTCAGGGGACAACTACCAAGTATGACGATGCCTGCTTATTTTAATGAAGCTGGGGTGGCAGGGGTAAGAACTCAGGTCTTCGATTATATTGTTGATTCTCCTGTAATCATCGACGGAGTTCCTTTAAATAGTTCGATTAGTAGTTACCTGAACCTTAATGCCTTTGATTTTTCTTCAATCTCTGCTTTCAGCAACACGAACGCACTGAACTTTATTAGCACCGCCGGAAAAGGAGCCTTTGTTCTTTCAACCAAGACTGGGAAGGATATTCAAAAGCCAATGGTTGAATTTAATACCTTCGCAACACTTGGACGTGATGGACCTGCAACCTCTGTGAGAAAGAATCGGGAGTGGAATCTGGCGCATGCTATTGCATTCAGTCAGGACTTTGGGTTGATCGATGCACGTGTATCCTACACGAGTCAGAAAAAGTATCCTGAGTTTGGCGACCAACCTTACGTTCACAACTTAAGATTGAACGCCGGGTTGGTATCGGACGGTAAATTGGAAATCCGCCTGTATTTGGATTCCAGGTTCAGTAGATCAACAAACAAATTTGATTCGGCGTTTGTGAGGCCGTTGCCCCGTGAAATCACGACAAGAGATTTTGGTGTACTGGGTAATCTTGTAGCTCGATACCAAATTGTCAGTTGGCTCGCCGTTACCTCACAGGCCGTATTTGCGGAAAATTTCAACAGTTCAAGATTTATGACGACCAAAGGAGAAGTTGTCCGTCGACGAAATAACACTTACCGACAAGTCAATTTTTTAATCAAGTTTGACAGAAGGATTAGTTCTCAAATTGATATTTCTGGATTTGCTGGCGTTCAACACGGCAGTCAATCGTTGAGGTTATACAGTCGCGCATCAGACGAATTGTATGGCGGCGGGCCAATGCAAGAGCGGTGGGCAGATCGAAGCCCCGTCTGGCTGGCGGAAACTTCAATTACGTACGGCGATGCGTTCGTTTTATCCTACCATCGTAGAAGCGGAAATTATCAGGGTTTTTATGTACCGGAGAAACGAATGACAGCATCCAGTATTTCTGGTGCCATTATTTTAAGTGAATTAGTTAAAATGCCTTTATCTCAGGCAAAAATTCGTGCAAGCCTTGGAGAACAAGAAGATGCTGATTATACCAGTTACCCTATTATAGAGGTTCTTAGTTCGCCAACGTCTTTCAGGAATCAGAAGCCTTTCGAGTTAGATAATCTCGAAGCTGGTATTGATATTGGGATGGTACATAACAAACTTTTGATTTCAACAAATTACTTTAGAAACCAACGATCTGATAACGCGACAAGTACTAAGCAATATGGTTGGGAGGCCGATGTTCGATGGAGAACTATTTTTCGTGGAGATATGCGTCTCGAAAGCGGTATGGTTGGTTCTTGGTTAAGAACCCGCGTTGAACAGTTCTTTTCCGGTGGAATGACTGCCGAACCGGTGACTCGTTTCAGTGTCTTCAATAAGTTAAGTTTTGGTCCAGTCGTTGGTTCCTTTCTTATCGAATCGGCAAGTTATCAGTTAGGAACGCTTGGATTCCAACGTTCATCGTTCACAAAACTTCGAGACGTGTCCCTTGGCTTTAGGTTGCCTTCATCATCGCTTGATAGCGTCATGCTTTGCTTTAGTGGTAGAAATCTTGTTAAGCTGGGCGGTACAGGTATTGATGCCGAAGAGTCTTATATCATTTCTGCTTTTGAGAAGAGTTTTAGTGTGAGTCTCGACGTAACTTTTTAGGTGATGAAGACTGTTTTTACGATTAGATCAGTGTTCTTCTCAAAAAGACCAACATAGTATTCCTCAAAGGCGTCAAGAGGATATTTCCCGAATCGAGTCAGGCCACAAGCTTTGGAAAAATTCGGTCCTGGGGCTATCCAGCTTGGCCAAAACTTGCCCGGGTACTTTTGCCCACCTGTCGTGGCCCTGTGACATCCTTTGGTTTTTTTAGTTTGCTCGCAAGCCGTTGAATATGAGATTTTTAAACGAGCCTTTACAATTTACTCAATACGTTGAGTAAAATTACTCAACGTATTGAGCTCTTTTGCAGCACTTGTTTTTTGCTTTAGCGTACTCTTCCTGAGCCTTAAGGTTATCCACCACCTTCATCACCTCGAATTCGGTTTAAAAGGTGAGAAGTTTTCCGGAAACAGCTTATCCTGCAATCAACTTCCTCATCTCTTCCATCAATAATTTCCACGTTTGCTCCGAATGCTTAGCCTTCTCCTCATCGTAGTTGGTTTGGGTGATCGTGACTTTTGTTCCGTCAGGAACAGATTCAACGTGGTAGGCTACACGCAGATAATTTTGGGGTTCATCTGCCAGACCACTCCAGCTGCTCAGGTAGGAGTAAGCGGCCCTTTGGTTATGCACATAGTCTAAAACAACTCCCTTGTCAACATAAGGTTTTCCTTCCCATTCACCTTCGAACAGAATTGGATCTCCTTTCTTCCAGGTGGTTTTCTGGTTCGTGCCAAAAAAGTATTGTTTAACGATCGCGGCGTCAGTTAAGCCCGCCCATACTTTTTCCAAGGGTGCAGGAATAATCGTGCTGTAATTGATTTCAAATTGTTGGTTCATGGTGGTAGAAGTTTGTTGATGCAAGCTTGCCCACCATGATGACAACCCTATGTCAGCAGGAAAAACAACTCCAACTAATGGTCGGTTTGCGATGGAGATGTCTGCTGGCTGCTTCGCCATCCATAAATTGCAAAACCCAGTCCAAGCAGGATAAAAGGAATACTTAACAGCTGCCCCATGTCCAGCGCCATGTTCTCTTCAAATGCTACCTGCCGCTCTTTGAGGAATTCCAGGAAGAATCGTGCGATAAAGATCAACCCCAACGCAACGCCAAAGAAGAAACCGTTTTGCAAGCGTTGACGATACCTGGTGTACAGGAAAAACAGTAAACAAAAGATAGACAGATAAGTCATCGCCTCATACAATTGCGCCGGATGTCTCGGCAAGTTGTCTTCGCGTACAAAGACGAATGCCCACGGTACGGTGGTTGGCAATCCAATCACTTCTGAATTCATGAGATTGCCCATCCGAATGAAAAATCCGGCAAGGGGAGCTACAACGGAAATCAAGTCGACAGTTTTCAAGAGCGATTCCTTTGTGCTTCGTGCGTACAGAATTAATGCAATCAGCAAGCCTGCAACGCCCCCATGGCTGGCCAATCCCTGGTATCCGATAAACTCAAATCCGTCGTCTGTCTGCCGTACGGGCAAAAGCATTTCCAATGGATTGGAGAAATAGTACGCCGGATCGTAGAATAAACAGTGACCGAGACGCGCACCAATGAAAATACCAACGACGGCGTATATGGTGAGGGTATCCAACTTGTCCGATTCAATCTGTTCTTCGCGGAATATGCGCTTGAGCAGAACAAGACAAAGTAGCAACCCGGAGGCAAACAGAAGACCATAGTACCTGAGCGACACGCCGAGGATATTTGTTATCTCCGGGTCGATATTCCATTCGATGTACGCCATTGCGTGAGGATTTGAAAAGTTGAAGATGCGTCTTTTTCAGCAATCTTCAGCCAGCGTCGATAGAAAGGTTGTTTGAGTTTTTCTAATTACGCCTTCACTTTTTCGCCGTGAGTCCTACTGGTATGAACAGGTCGCCTTCGTCGTACATATTAAGATATAAGATCACTGGTTTGCTTTGGCCCTCCCAGGTCAGTTCGTAGATATCCAGCATGCCCGTATTGTCAATCATACCGTTGGGAGTCTTGAATGCACAACAACTTCCGCGTCTTCGGTAGGTAATTGATTCACCATTCGGACCTGCCAAGGCGTTTAAGAACCGTCGTTCGTTCAAAGGACCGCTTCCATTTCTTCCGCCGACCTTGATTGCGTTTTTCTGTTCATAGCCATACGTATTGTCGGACGTTGTTTCACGAACCACGTAGGTCTGCTCGTTGGCCAGCTCTACTTTCTGTGTTCTTGTGTGTCCCTCTTTCGTGTTGGAGGAAGTGCTGGCAGGCGGCGCCGTTGTTGCGGATGCCTGTGTGGTGGTAGAATTTGTTTGCTTTTGTGATGCACAGGACACCAGAAAGGCAAATGCGATGACGGAGAGGACTGTTTTCATAGGGAAATATCAAGTTTATTTTTTTACTCAGACGGTTACTCAACTTCCGGAAACATTCTTTTAACAACGTTACTCTAAAATGATTTTCTCTTTCTTGGGATACCGTACTTCATACTGTAAAACAAACTCCTTTTGCTGCTGCTTTTCGATGGTAATTTCCCATTTTACTTTCCCGCTTTCAGGATCAAGACTGCCTTTTGAAAGTTCTGTCGGATCAACTATGATGTCACTGCTGATCGAAACAGGAATCTGATCAAACATGGCTAATTGAATGGCCTGTGGTTTCTTATTTCGTACTGTAATAACAAAGTTCCTCATCTCGATGGTGTTGCTGCCAATCGTTTTCCTTTTGGAGAATTGCCCGTTCTTTTCCCTCAATACAATGACATTTTTGTCTCTGCCTAAGGAAATGGTCAGAGTATCTTCCAAAGATTTCGCATTAAGAATAGTTCTGCCTACATATCCATCTTCAAAGTAAAGATTAGCTTCTCCTTCCAATAGGTTGTATTGATCCCAGTCGACGATGTGCGCTACAAGAAAAGCATCTTTTTCAAGCTTGGGAACGGCGTAGTACTGATAAAAGGCGTTAATATCATGTTTCTTTAATTCTACCTGCAATTTCTCTCCATCCGATTTAATGGAGTAGGGTGTAGCCACTTCAATTTCTACGGTAGTTTGGTTTTCCACGATTCTCGTTGCAATTATTGGTGACGAGGAAACGGTGCTCACGCTGTTTTCAATATCTCGCTTTACCTTTTTTCTTGCTTGTCTCTCATAACCATATCCGGTCACGACGACTTCAGAGAGTTGCGTGACGTCTGGTTGCATTCGAATGTTTATATCAGATTTTGAGATAGGGATTTCCAGCGACATCAAACCAACAAATGAGAATAGCAGGGTTGAAGCGTTGTTAGGCAAAGTAAGTGTGTAGTTTCCGTACGCATCGGTTACTGTTCCTATCGTAGTGCCTTTCACGACGACGTTGACACCGGGTAGTGGGGAGCCATCTTCATCACTCACAACCGTACCTTTGACCGTTGTCACCCTGTCCGGGAGTTCATAGGTTGAAATTGTATTTCTTGCAAACGTGAGGTTCCACTTACTCAATTCAGGCAATACACCGCTCTGCCGGGGGTCACCATTTGAGAACCTTAATTTCACATTATTCCAATCTACGCCGGTATTTTGATAAACTTCTGCCTTGTATGTCAACTCAAGAGGTTTTTCAATGTTGTTCACTCGGACATCGTATTTCGGATACCATCCTGCGTTGGCAACAAGATAAGTCAGATTAATTTTGGCGCTTGTCTGGGTTTCGGAGGAAATCCGAATTTCTACTTCACTGGAGGGAAGGGTTTTCGCGTTGTTCAATTCTCTTAACTGCTGCTCGATCTGACTTTTTCGCTGGTTCAGAACCGAGGTTGTTTGTGTGATTCGTAGTTGTTCTTCCTTGATTTTTGTCACTTCACTTTCATAGAGATCGATCGCTTGTTTCAATTGCACGACCGAAACGCCTGAGCTCGTGCCACCAATTTTCTTGTTTTCGCTCAGAACACTTTGCTTTTCCTCCAGCACCGCCAGCCTTGCGTTTTCCCGGGATATTGAAAGTTCAATCAGGGCATAGGCTTTTCTCAGGCTATCAATTTTTTCATCTCTCTTCAACTCACCCAGAAAATTAAAATGGTGATTCACCGAAAGAATGGTGAAATCACCTGAGCCTTTGACCTGAATGCTTTTTTCATCGAGGTAAGGGGATAAGTTCTTCAGTTTCAGGGTAGTCTTGCCTGCTGGTATGGCGGTCGAGCCCGATTCGAAGATCTGGGCTCCATTTATAAATACAGTTACTTCCTGAATTGTTGTCTTCAGCTCCTTTTCCTTGAAGACCTGAGAGAAAACGTTCGTGATGAGAAGTAGGCCGGCCGTGGTAAAGAAGAAACGCATATGCTTTTTTCGGAATGATGCAGAAACTGCGCCTTTTCCACATTTCCACGGAAGATTAAAGAAAAACCAATTAACCCACCAGCGACTCCGGAGCAATATCAATGGCGCCATAGGTCATCGAGAACCGGTCCGACTTTGCAGTGGCTGAGAATGTGAAGTCCATGCGACCCAGCAACACACCTGCCCAACCAACCTGGTTGATGATGACGGTTTTTCCTGCTTTGTTTTGCACCAGGCGTGGTTTGTCGAGAAACGTATGGGTGTGTCCGCCAATAATAACGTCAATGTGTTCGGATGCTTCTGCTAAACGAATGTCCGAAACCTTGTCGTTGTCGTACTCATATCCAATATGCGATAAACAGATCACGAGGTGACATTGATGCTTTTGTTTCAATTCTGCTGCAATCTCGTTAGCGGATTGTATGGGATCCCGGTATTGTATCCCTTTGTAATTATCATCTGCAACGTATCCCTTCAGGTCAATTCCCACACCCAGCAAACCAATCCGAATGCCGCCCTTGTTGATTATCTTATACCGCTGGACCTGTTTGCTCAATTCGGTTGTCCCGAAATCATAATTGCAATTCAGTATGTCAAAATTCGCGTGGTTCAGTTGGCTGAGAATACCTTTGATGCCGTTGTCGAAGTCGTGGTTACCCAACGTCATGGCATCATATCCCATCTTACTCATTAACTTATACTCCAGCTCGCCATTGAAGAAGTTGAAGTAGGGGGTGCCCTGAAATACATCACCGGCATCTAACAACAGCACATGTTCTTCTTCCTCCCGGATTTTATTAATTAATGCTGAACGAATGGCCACGCCGCCGCGCCCGGTCATATTTCCGCTGCCCGCAGGAAAAGGTTCAATGCGACTATGCCAGTCGTTGGTGTGCAGAATGGTAATCTTTGTCTGCTTCTTCCCGGCAAGCACGTTGTTGGGCAACGAGGCAACGCTGCCGAATGCAACTAACGCACCTGCTTTTCGAATAAACTGCCTTCTACTGTTTCGTGATCCTTCCATCGGTCGTGATGTTTAATTCCTTTTTCTCGGTGATGTAGTCAATGATCGCCTGGCGGAGGAGATAATTCAGATTCGTCGATTTCTCAAAACGTTTTAGCATGGATGCATTTCCTCCACCGTTGGCAATGTAATCTGAAGTCACCATGGTGTAAGTTCGCGTCGGGTCAATGGGCATTCCGCCTATCGTGACATCTTTCGGTTTTTTGTCGGAGATGCTCATTCGCATTCCAGACACGGGCTCGCCGCCCGCCTGAGCGACATACTCCGTCCATTCCTGAATGATATTACCTTTTAATTCCAATACCACCAATTGATTCTCGAACGGCATGAGTTCGAAGATATTTCCAACGGTCAGGCTACCGGGTCCGAGACTTGGAATACGGATTCCACCATCGTTCATGAAGGCAAGGTCTATCGGTTTGTTATAATGTTTTTGCGCGTACCAAAGCGATGCATCGCACATCAGAATGCCAAGGGTGCTTTCCGGTCGTCCTTTTCGCAACTGGACAACGGTTTTCCCGATGACTTTATTCATCTCTTCATCAACACGCTGCTTGTATGGCTGGATGATGCTGGCAATTGTGGAGTCATATAATTTGCTGTCGCCGGCAATGGCAACGGAGGAAACATTCTTGTCCGTGAGTTGGTAAACGGGCTTGCAGGAAGAAAGCGCGAGTACCAGAAGGACAACTGATAGAGAAAAAGAAGTACGCATACGTGTGTTTCTACGAGGGCTTTGCAATATCGCTTAACGCCGGGCTTGTTGCTATTTTAATTACCGCTTTTTTGATGCTAATTGTATAGCTTTTCTTTCGAAGATACCATTTAACCTATGCGTACTGACATCCGTACTGGTGCTTATTTCCCGCCCATGTTCAATTTCCTGGGGGGCATTGTAGCGTTTATAGGTGTGCTCTTATTATCTCCATTTCTTTGGGCTGGCCTTGGCCTCCTCGTCCTGAGCGTAATCATGCTGACGACGCATTACAGATTTCAGGTTGATCCTGTTTCAAAAACCTATTTTGATTATGTGTGGGTATTAGGCTTCAGAAAGGGAGACCGTAGTTCTCTGGAACATGCACAGTACTTCTTCCTGAATCACCGGCGCGTCCGGCAGCAGATGAATTCGCGCGTAAGTTCAAGTTCTATTGTGAAGGACGAGTATAACGGGTACCTGCGATTTCCAGGAAAGGAGCCTGTGCACGTTCTTGTTGATGAGAATAAGACCCGCGCGGCAGACCGGATGCAGAAACTGGCTTCTGCAGCTGGTATTCCATATCACGATGGAACAGAAGGCCGTTGATTAAAGCAGAATCCTGATCGCCTGCTGAAAATGTTTCCCGCGAACAAAAACAATATATAACCCGGGCCTTAAGTGGCTCAGCGGAAATTGACGGGTTGTGTTGGTTGTCCGTTGTATAATGGTTTGTCCGGTCGGACTGATGATTGATATTTCCACAGGAACATCTATCTCGTCGCCGATCATAAGTTCTTTACGCTGTGCATCGAAATAGATCACGGATTGATCCCCAACATGTACTGGCCGTACAAGGGTACTTAGATTTTTATCCAGCCACGCAGTTCTTTTCGCAATCCATTCTTTCAATTGATTCACCTGCCCATCAAATGTTTCAGGGACATCATCTACCTCATAGGTGCCAGTCTGTATTCCCAGTATTCTCCAGCGGTTGAAGTGCCTTTCCTGGGATTCGGCCAACACGTTAGCAACGGAATCGATATACGCAAAAAGCTTTTCATTACTCATAAACGAAGCGCGGGCAGTTGCCCATCGTTGAAGTAGTTCGTTCCCGAATTCAGGATCCTGCAACATGCGGATGTGCCATCCGGGAGAATAGAAGTCATTAACACAATCATTGATGCGATGTGCCCATCCCGAGCCGTCGGTTTGCTCGAATATCTCACAAGACCAGATGTTTTTCCAAGCCCAGTCAAAGTCCCAGACGGGGCCAGCTTTGATGGGCGAGATCCTTCCGGGCGAATCCTTGTCCTTATGAAAGTAGAAGCTCTTCTTAAACCCGTCAACATTGCGGGCGAGTTCGTTCACGATGAAATAGTCAATAAAAGATTGGGTATCAAAGTATTTTCTGAACCCGTTCGCCGGATCCTGAAAATTGTCACCATACAAAGCGCCCTCCGCCATGTTCACAAACTCGCGCAGGTACTTCTTTTGAGTCTCCGTAATCAGGTCGGGTCGGGGATACTCCGGATTGAGGTAAATATTCAGTTCCGGGTGATCTATTGGTGCATACGACAATTTCCAGGTATGCTCATTGTCGTAGTCGCTGGTAAATATATAGCCACCGGTTAAGTCGATGCCGCTGTTTTCTGTGGGTTCAAGTTTGCTGATGTCCACCCGATTTTTATCTCGTTTGATTCGCTCCATCAACAGGTAGATGCCGCGATAATGATCATAGATGATGACTTCAACGAATTTTGCGCGACTGGCATAGTGCCCCAGCTTTTGAAACAACGTCATGGCTAATGGTATTCTTGCGAATGCCTTATCGTTGTAGGTATTCATCAATATCCAATCGCTTTCAGGAGGCATGCCAAGCAATGGGATATTGACTTCTGCACCTGCAGCAGTTCGCAATTCAATACCGTAAGAGTTTTGCGGGAGGCCGGAAGAAAACCTTCCCCTCACTTCGATGCCGGCGATGCCGTCGTAAATGTTTCCCGGATGGTGTGGTTGATTTGCGCCTTCGTTGTCAATGACTTTAAAATCGACCTCAATTTTCTCTTCGTTTTCGATTTGCTGTCCCCTCGTATTCATGACGACCAGTGGCAGGTCGGTCGAATGAAGTTCAATCGGAATAACTGCTCCTGTGCCGAATTCAATTGTCCATTGATTTAGAGTTCCTGATTGTACATCGTTTATATTGTTAATGACGAGTTGCCAGGTGCCGTTGGCAGATTGACCATTATTAACCTCGCCAAGATTTTCCATTGGACGAAAGGATCCGGTCATGGGTGCTTCTGCTTTGGCAACGAGTTTGGAAGCAAATTCATCGAAACAGGTGGATGTCATCTTCTGCCCGAACATGCTGTAGTTTTGGAACAGTTTCACGTTTGTGCCATCGGGGGCGACCAGCGAAATCTGACAATCACTTAAGGATGAGTGTTCGATGTCCACACATACGCGAACAAGACCCAACATGCTTCCAAGCTTATCGCCAATACCAGTCACGGAAAGTGAAAATGATTGCGGACTGGTTCCTTTGTTGATGGCACCCGTGGTGCCGTAGAAGATTTGCGCGGTAACCGATTGGCAGATTACAACGCTCATGACAAGACAAAGTTTTTTCATCTGACCGGGGTTTAGTCAGAAGAGGGTCAGGTTAGTATCAATGTTAATGTCGTGAAAAATCCGCTGAATTGAAAAGAGCTATTTCTTCTCTTCAATTAATTTCTGAATGGCGAGATATTCATCGCGGAGTTTTGCAGCCTCCATGAACTCAAGTTCCTTTGCCGCTTTTTCCATCGCCTTTCTTGTGCGATCGGCCATCTTTTGCAATTCATCTTTGCTCAAGTAAGCAACTACGGGATCTGCTGCGAGCGTTGTTTCCTCGTTCTCGACGTAGAATTTTTTAGACGTCTTCCTTGAATCAGCAACTTTGGTTTGCCCCAGAATGGCTTCGCGTGTTTTCAGAACAGTCTTGGGTACAATGCCATGCTGCGTATTGTATTCCATCTGCACTGCACGACGGCGGTTGGTTTCTTCAATAGCCAGCTGCATGGATTCGGTTATGGAATCCGCATACATGATCACTTTTCCGTTTGCATTTCGCGCAGCACGTCCGATGGTCTGTACCAATGAACGCTGATTCCGTAAGAATCCTTCTTTGTCGGCATCGAGGATCGCGACAAGGGATACTTCCGGTAAATCAAGTCCCTCGCGAAGCAGGTTAACACCAACCAGCACATCATATACGCCAAGTCTTAATTCGCGCAATAACTCGACCCGTTCAAGTGTGTCTACTTCACTATGGATGTAGCGGCATTTCACCCCGGCGCGATCCATGAACTTTGTTAATTCTTCTGCCATACGCTTGGTCAGCGTGGTGCAGAGCACGCGCTCTTTTTTCTTGACGCGTTCATCAATTTCTTCGAGCAGATCATCGATTTGATTCTTGCTCGGCCGGACGTCGATTTCCGGATCAAGTAAGCCGGTAGGTCTGATCAATTGCTCGACAACAACACCTTCAGATTTTCGCAATTCATATTCGGCAGGAGTTGCGCTGACATAGATCACCTGGTTGACGAGCGATTCAAATTCATTAAACGTCAGTGGCCGGTTATCCAAAGCAGATGGAAGTCTGAATCCAAAATCTACCAGATTGACTTTTCTCGATCGGTCACCACCCCACATCGCGCGCACTTGCGGTACAGTCACGTGACTCTCGTCAATAATCATCAGGTAGTCGTCAGGGAAATAATCGAGCAAACAAAACGGTCGTGCTCCCGGTTGGCGGCGATCAAAGTAACGCGAATAGTTTTCCACGCCATTACAATAACCCAATTCACGCATCATCTCCAGATCAAACTCGGTACGTTCCTTCAGTCGTTTAGCCTCCAGGTGCCTGAGTTCGCTTTCAAACATCTGAACCTGTGCAACCATATCTGCCTGAATTTCACGGATCGCTGTATGCAATAATTCCTTACCCGTCACGAACAGATTGGCCGGGAAAATGGTCACTATTTTTTCATCGGAAATCTTTTTTCCTGAATACGGGTCAATGCGCTGGATGCTTTCAATTTCATCCCCATAGAAATAGATGCGCACTGCATAATCGGCATAAGCCAGAAACACGTCCACCGTATCGCCTTTGACGCGGAATGTACCGCGTTTAAATTCTGCCTCTGTCCGGCTGTAGAGAATATCCACCAATGCAAACAGCAATCTGTTTCGCACAATCATTTCACCCACCTTGAGTTTGATGACGTTCTTCCCGAATTCGTCGGGATTGCCGATACCGTAAATGCATGAAACGGAGGCGATGACAATAACATCTCGGCGGCCTGTCAGCAAGGTGGAGGTAGCCGCGAGTCGCAGCTTTTCAATTTCTTCGTTGATGCTGAGATCTTTCTCGATGTAGATGTTCGATGAAGGTATATACGCCTCAGGCTGATAGTAATCGTAATAAGAAATAAAGTACTCAACGGCGTTCTCCGGAAAGAAGTGTTTGAATTCTCCGTAGAGCTGCGCCGCCAGTGTTTTGTTATGACTGAGAACAAGGGTAGGGCGATTGCTCTGCGCAATCACATTGGCCATTGTAAAAGTTTTTCCTGAACCGGTTACACCGAGAAGCGTTTGGTGCTTCTCGCCAGAATCAAGACCAGAAAGTAATTTCTTAATGGCGCCTGGCTGGTCGCCGGTAGGGCTGTATTCGCTGTTCAGTTTAAAGTCCATAAGTCAGTCTCTCCCGATAAATCAACAACAACTGAATGACAACCCTATGTCAGCAAAAAATGTTCGCGACAACTATTTTGCGTGTAGCCTGTCAGTTGTTCCAGATGCTCCAGGACTTCTCCGCCTGGACGTGGAGCATTTCAAGTCCGTTCTTGATGGTCGCTCCGCGCATCTCCGCTTTTTGCAGGAACATGGTTCTTGCCGGGTTGTATATTAAATCGTAAACAAAATGTTCCGAAGTGATGAGTTCATAGTCGATAGGAGGCATCGAATTGGTATTCGGATGCATTCCGAGTGGAGTGGTATTGATGATGAGGAGGTTTTCCTTGAGGTATTTCGGTTGTTTTTCCACTTCCTCGTAGGTGAGATCTCCTTTTGATCCTTCGCGTGAAACTACCTTAAATTCGATCTTGAGTTTCTTGAGTGCTTCCTGAACAGCCTTAGATGATCCTCCTGTGCCCAGAATCAACGCCGACATGGAATTTCCCTCAGGAAGCCATTTGGCGATAGTCTCATGAAACGCATCTGAATCGGTATTGAATCCCTTGCGCTTGCCGTCTTTAAATTTAATCACGTTAACTGCACCAATTCTTTTGGCAACCGGATCAACTTCGTCCAGAAATTGAATGACCTGTTCTTTATAGGGAAGGGTTACATTCAGACCCGTGAGCCCTTTGGTATCGCGAATCAGGGTTTCAATTTCTTTGATATTACCAAGGGGAAACAGTTCGTAGTGATGGTCGCGAAGTCCTTCGCGGAAGAATTTTTCGTCGAAATAAGCTTTAGAGAACGAATGACTAACGGTCTGTCCAATCAGACCAAATACTTTTTCCATGTTCAGATTTTTTGTTTAATACGCGCTGCGATCTTTTCTGTTAATGCCACTATAAACACACCGACGGCCATCATCAAAATAGCCTGGAAAACCTGAGGATCTTTGCCTGTCAATTCCAGGTAATTCCACGGCATGATGCTGTGGTCATAAGCTGGAATCTGAGTCCCTTTACTGTTACTCACATATTCACTCACCTGGCGCCAGGGCCATAACTTGTTTAATGCGCCAATTGCCAATCCGGCCAGCAAAGCTACAGCAGTGCTGAAATAATCAGTAAAGATACGTGAGATTATTCTGCACATGGTCGAGAATCCGGCTACGGCACCGAGAGAAAAAGACAATATGCTACTGATTTTCAGCTGCTTGAACGCAAAAAGCACACTTTCAAACTTTCCCGTGAGGTACAGCCAGAACGCGCCGGAAATTCCTGGAATGCCGCTGCCGAGGCCCGAGATAAAGCCGCTCAGGAACGTGAAGAAATGATTGTCAGGTAGTTTCACGGGTTTCAGCAAGGTGACGGAAAAACTCGCCCCTGCGCCCAGAAAGAAAAACAAGATTACAAATGGGCGCCATGACCGGATTTTCCTCATCCCCAGAGAGGCGGAGAAAATCAGGCTTCCGAATAAAAACGACGAGGTGGGAATGAAGTGATGGACGAGCAAATACGCGAGCAGGGGTGCCAGCGTGACAAGTCCTGCCAGCAGGCCAGCACTGACCAGCGTCAGCAAAACATAATCGTTTTTTGACGGCTCTCTTTTACCCGGCAAGACGTTCGAAACCGCCTGGGTTAAATCCTGATAGAAGCCAAAAATGATGGCAATAGTTGATGAGGATACCCCATGGAGTGCTCCACTGGCTCCCATGCACCAGGATTTAAAAAAGATTGCCGGGTAGTCCTTTAATCTCTTCAAAACCCTATCGCTTTACTCCACCTCGAAAGGAGGCGTGTTGGTTTTCTTTTTTTCGATGCCGAGGAAATGCAGGAATGTATCTCCCCGAAGACCCAGGCGAATGGTTTCCAGGGGTATTACTTCTTCCGGAGCGATATTGCCGAGGTTCACGTTAGAGCCGAGTAATTTTACAAACCACACCTGCTGTGCCTTCTGTGGCGCTTCCCAGATGATTTTTTCAAAGGGGATTTTAGTCAGGATTTCCTGAACCAACCCAGAGCGAACTTCACCTGTCGAGCGGAAAAGACCGACATTGCCTCCCTCGCGCGCTTCGCCAATAACTTTCCAGGCACCAGCGTCGAGTTCTTTCTGCATTAAATCAATCCACATATAAGGAGGAATGATTTTGTCAGCGTCCTTCGAACCAACCTCAGAGAGTACCGTTACCTGCTCGGCGAGCTTGGCGATGTAGTCGCATTTCTTATCGTGGTCGAGATCAATCGACCCATCAGAAACTTCGGCAAATGCCATATCGTATTTGTCCAGCAACCGGCGATAATCATCAAACTGGTCGCGGATGACGAAGGCTTCGAACAACGTTCCCCCGAAATAGACGGGTACGCCGGCGTCTTTGTACACTTTAATTTTGTCGGCAAGGTTGGGCGTCACGAATGAAGTGGCCCATCCAAGTTTCACAATATCGACATGCGGTTCACACATGCTGACGAAGTCTTCTGCCTGGCGGATGCTCAGGCCCTTGTCCATGGCCATGGTAAAACCATATTGCCTGGGCTTGGTTGTTCGCTCAGGCAATCTGTTCAGTTCGTAATTCATTAATGATTTTCGTTTCTAAACTGCTCAATGATCTTATGCAGCGCCTTTTGTGTTTCGATTTTTGGGAAAAAATCATATAAGGCCGTATGACCATCAAAGTCCAAAATTAAAGCATTTTCGAGATAATTAAAGGCTTCTTTGAATTTGCCTGCTTCAATCAGGTACACCGTCATGCGGTAGAACAGTTCAGCGTCGTCAGGGATGTACTCAAAGCCGAGCAGAATGAGCTCTGCGGCCTTTTCATGGTCTCCCTGCTCATAGTAAATAAATGACCAATTCAGCCAAATCTCCTTGTCTTCGGGGTCCAGTTTGCTGGCCTCCTCGTAGGCATCCAGGCTGGAGATGGTATTTCCAATCTTGAATTCAGCATGGGCCACCGACTTCCAGTATTCGGCGTTCTCGGTGTGCAGTTTCAATGCTTTATTGAAAAAATGAAGCGCCTGATGCCACTTTTCCATTTTTTCGAGACATGCACCGGCACCATACCAGGCTTCGTCGTAGAGCGTATCCAGTTTCGTGGCTTTCTGAAAGTACTTCAAGCCAAGATCGTACTGCTCCAGGCTTTCGTAAGCTGCTCCAATGCAGCAAAACACCTCCGGGCTGGGGCCTTCGATGTCAATCGTCTTCGTAAACGCTTCCAAAGCATTCGTGTACTTTTGAAGGTTCATATAGGTATTCCCCATATTAAACCACGCGGAAGCAAAGCTTTCGTCGATCGTGATGGCGTAGTCGTAGGCGCTTAACGCATCATCAAATTTCTCCAGTTTGTTGTAAACGATGCCGAGATTGTACCAGGCTGCAGCCGAATACGGGTCTTCATCAATAAACTTTTTATAATAATCGACGCTGCTTTCGAGCTGGCCGGTCACATCGAGGCAATACGCGAGTTCATACAAGGCGCCGTCATGGTTGATGTTCAGTTCGATCGCGTGTTTGTACGATTCAATGGCGCCTTCATAATCCTCCATGCTCTGTCGCGCAAGACCAATATTGTAATGCACTTCATCTTTATCTTCTGCATAAGCCAATGCGCGTTCGTAGTCGTTGATGGCCTCTGCAAATTTTCCCTGCATGCTCAGGATGTTGCCTTTGGTCAAAAAAATCTCTGCATCGTTCGGCTGAAGCGAAGCAGCCTGCTCGAGAAGTTCAAGGGCTTCATCATATGCTTCAAGATTACTTAAGATCTGCGCCTTGACGGTAATCAGGTCGATGGAGAATGGGTATTGTGAAATAGCCTGATTGACTGCCTGAAGGGCTTTGTTATGCTTACCACGGAACATGTAGTAATCAATGATTTCCTCGTAAGCGTCTAAATCAAAAAACTCGGCTTTTTTCTTCCGGAGGTGATCTTCGAATCGTTTTATCAGCTCGTTTTCCTCTTCGCGTTTTCTGTATTCTTTCGACATTGAAGATTGGTTTGTCTAAAATAGCAAAATCGGTGTAAACCTACATCCATTAACTCACTTTTCAGACAAAAAATTCGAGAGATAATGACGACAGCACCAGCTGACGGTTTCGTCAATCGATTGAAATTCAAGGCCCAGCATTTTCTTTGCTTTGTCGTTCTGATAGGAGAACGACGTATTGGCAAGCCGGGCAGTTTCTTTCGTTATCAGTGGTTCTCCGCCTGCCAGCCGTGTGCGCCAGGTATCGAAAAAAGCGGCAAGCTTCAGCGTTGTTTTTCCGAGTTTTATGGAAGGTGGTCGCTTGTTGAATTCAAAAGCGACCCGTTTGAAGAAATCAATATAGCCTATCGTTCCTGCATTCAAGATAATCCGATCGGCCTGCACAGAATGACTAAGAAGCTTACTCACCGCCTGCGCGACGTCGCGCACATCGACATAATTTAACGTCCCGTCAATATAAAACGATCGTTGCTCCCATACGTACTTGAATAATTGAGCGCTGCTTTTGTTCCAGTCGGCCGGAGCAAGAATGACAGAAGGATTCACAATCACTGTATTCAGGCCTTCTTCCTGTCCGCGAAAAACTTCGAGCTCAGCCTGATACTTCGACTTGGCGTAGGTACTGTTTAAAGGATTATCGATCCATTTGTTATTTTCATCAATGATGGTTTGTCCTTTCTGTCTTCCTAAGGCTGCGACCGAACTGATGTGTATCAGCCGTTGCACACCGGTGCCGAGCGCAGCGTTCACTACATTGCGTGTACCCTCTACGTTGACTGCATAGATCTCATCCCGCCTCCGGGGATTGAAGGATACCATCGCGGCTGCGTGAACCACAGTCTGGACACCGCGAAAGCTTTCGTCTAATTCAAATATGTCAAGAACGTCCGCATGGCGGATTTCGATGTGAGGCATGACGTCGCGAAGGAGTGCCGTGTCGGAGCCTTTTCGGATGACCGCTACGACCGGATGCTTCTGGTCGAGCAGGGTTCGCACAATTCTGCTTCCTAAAAGTCCGTTTGCTCCGGTTACCGCGATCATATCAATGAATTATTCATCAAGGGCAAATTTAGCGCTTTTTCAACGTCACGGCTGGAGGCCGCATCGGCAATGATGGCCGCGTGTTGCTCATTATGGCAATCGGTTCCCAGAAAATTTACCCATCCCTTGTCGACTAACAGCTTTGCGGTCTTCTGCGCCTGTTTGGAATAATAGCCAGTGAGCGAAATCATGTTAACCTGAAACAACACGCCTCTGAAGATGAGATCTTCAAGACGATCGGGTTTATTTTGAAGATAGAGATAGCGTTCGGGATGCGCGAGGATCAGACGGTAGCCTTTTGTTGTCGCATTGAAAATAAATTCGTTGAGATTAAATGGCTCGGTGAGAAAGTTGGTTTCAAACAACAGGTAGTTATTACCGAAGGTCAGTAACGGTGAATTCTTTTCAAGTAACTGTGTCAGGTGCTCGTCGAGGTAGTATTCAGCAGCAGCCTCAATCTCGATCGTTTCTCCATGTGATTGCAGGTGTTGACGAAGTGACGCAAGTTTGTCTAAAATAATTTCCGGCGTGTTTTGGTAAGTGTCAGCCATCACATGCGGTGTCGTGATGAGTTTTTGATAACCCGCGCGCTTCAGCATTTGAATGACGGCAAGAGATTCATCGAGTGACCTCACACCGTCGTCAATTCCTGGTAAGAGATGGGAATGCATATCTGCCTTCAACAAGGCAGGGTGTTTCTTCTCCGATTTTTTGCTGAACCAGTTGAACACTTAGCCGCGCTTAAACAACAATTTCAATTTGTTCCTGCTTCCTAATTCTTCGTAGTACCCATATCCATTTTTGTTAAAATGAGTAGGTACTGCATTCAATACAACGGTGATGTTGCTGAATTTGTTAATGCTTGTAATGCGTTTGAGGTTCGAGATGAACGATGTTTTGGAGTAATTTGCCCGGAAGACATATACCGACAAGTCTGCCCGTTTCATGGCCATAATCCCATCTGTCACCAGTCCGACCGGCGGCGTATCAAGAATAATGTATTGATACTCTTTTTTCAATTCCGTAAGCAGTCCTTCAAACTCTCCATTCAACAAGAGTTCCGATGGATTCGGTGGTTGCGGACCGGGTGGGATATAATGCAGGTTTTCAAGCTCAGTCGGAATAATGCATTCTTTCCAATGATTCTTTCTAATCAATACAGTGCTGACGCCTTTATCGGCATCAGGCATGGGCATGGAAGAATTAATCTTCAGTTTGCGCATATCGAGGTCAATGAGCAATACCTTTTTCCGCGACAGGGCAAGTACTCCGGCAAGATTGCTGGCAATGAATGACTTTCCTTCTCCCGAAATGGTGGAGGAGATGGCGATCACTTTTGACTCAGAAGCAATATTGAAGAAGTCGAGGTTTGTTCTTAACGTTCGAATCGCTTCACTGACCATCGACTTGGGATGATACTTTAAGTGAAGGTGCTGGTGATCCATGTACCTGGACTCTGGTATAATCCCCAACAAAGGAGCAAGCTTTTGTTTTTCGAGATCATTGACGGACGTAATCTTGTTGTTGACCAGATAAAGTATGGTGATGCAAAGGAGTCCAAGTGCAATGCTCATGACGAATCCCGCACCATGCACCATCAACCGGTTTGGATAAAACGGCGCAGCCGGTAAAGTTGCCGACGATAAAATTTTAAAATCCGGAGTGGTGCCTGCCTGCGCAATTTCAAATTCAGATTTCGACTTCATCAATGTCAGGTAGAAGTCCTCATACAGCTTATAGAATCTCTGGTTCTTACTGAACTGGGTATTCTTGTCAGGTAAATCTGCAAACTGTTTTTCAAGAAATGCTTTTCTTCTGTTGAGCTCACTCAGCTGTGTAAGCCAGCTATTTTTTAGTTCACGAAGTTCTTTCAGTGTTTTTGTCTTCAGAGTCTCGATTTCCCTCGACTTCTGGCGATAGGCGAATGTTGTTTCGTTATAAGAAAGATGAAGCTTGTCCAGTTGGAGTTTCAGATTTTGCAACTCGGAGATGGCAGCGATAACCGGTGCCGGTATCGACTGCTGAATGACGACTGGCATCGAGTAGGTGTTGGCCTCGAGGGAAGTGATGATTTTATCCAGCTCAGCAATCCTTCTAGTGGTCTCATACCGTTGTGAATCAATGCTGTTGATTCCCTGGATGGTGCGTTTCAGATCTTCGTTCAGATCGTTCGTCTTGTTCCGGATCGTGAACGTTTCAAAATAGTTTTCATAATCCTCCATGCGCTGCTCGATTTGGTGCAACTCACGGGTAAGCCATTCAATTTTTTGATTATTCTCCAGATTTTTTTGCTCGTTGCTGTAGAACAAATAGAGCGAGTCGATCTTGTTGACAATCTCTCTAGCTTTAGTTGCATTGTGATCCGTGAAGGCAATACGAATGGTTTTTGCATTGACATTCAGGGGCTCGACGATCAGGCTTGAAGCGAGATAGTTTGTCAGGGCTTCTTTGCTGTTGATCGTAAAATAGTAGCCTACTTCACTTCCCCGCTGAAAGTCCGGGTTTGGCGTGAGGGTGAGCACGAGATCGTTGATCTCTAATGGTTCACCAAAGTTTCCCTTAAATTTTTGTCCAGTCGATTCGATGGTTAGCTCAAAAGAACGCTCGTTCATCTGGGCGTAGTTGACCGGAACGTCGTACATCGAGTGGTCGGTATTGTGAAGCTGGAATCGCACCGGGCAATTGCGGAACAGCTCTTCATTCAGCACGCGACCGATACCGTAGAAGCTGACGCGATAATGCAGGCTGTCGGCGACACGGCTCAGAAAGAGACGGGATTGGATCATTTCCAATTCTCCGGATAATGCAGCGACGCCGGAATTGTCTTCGATGGAACGAATTCCAAATCCGGTTGCATTTGACTTGAGTTCGAGTTGAATGACCGAAGAAGACTCGAACACATTTTTCGTGTAGCGCAGATATAAGAATACAAGGGAATTGACGAGAATAAAGATTAAAGCAATCCAGAGCCAGTTCCGGCGCGCAACCATTCGAAGTTTCTCGAGGTCAATAGCGTCTTTACTTCCTCCGTATATCGTCGTTGGGTATTCCAAATTATCTCACACTTATCAAAATTGCTATTAATGTGCCGATGGCCGTCACGATCTGAATCACCGGCGAGTAATCGCGGAGTCCTTCCACTACCGGCCTCCTGATGGGTTCAACATAAACGACATCGTCGGGCTGCATCAGCATATTATTCTCTTCAATGCCTGTCACCGTGGACAAATCGCATACGTAGGCTTTATTGTCGCGAATCACACGAATGTTATTTGCCTTCAGGTCAAATGCCGTTGATTTCGAGAGGGCAAGAACTTCTGTCAATTTCATTCCCGCAGACGTTAATGGAATCACCTGCCCGCCGCCAGCACCAAGGACAACAACCCGTTTGTTTATAAAGGAGAGTGATACGAAAGGTTGCTGATAGTACTTCTCGTATTCTTTCTGAAGTGCTTCCTCAGCCTGCCGCATGGTTAATCCTTCCAATTTAACGGGACCGAGCAACGGCAGCTTGACTGTCCCATCGGTTGCAACGGTATAGCTGGGGGTAGCAGAATCTGCGCTTACTTTTCCGTCTTTAAAGGACTCTGCGTTTGGATCGGCAAGCTTTTCTCCACCATTAGTATAAATCTGAACGGAAAGGATGTCGTTCGGTTTGATCAAATATTCCGACTCTGCCTGAGCTTTTGCCTTGAGCATGGCGGATTCTGGTTCCTTGAACATGACGTGCTGCCGATACGTGCTGCACGAGGTGAGCACAATAAGAATCAACGGTGTAAGTCGGAGCAGGGTACGCAAGGCAAAGGACGTTTTAGTCGCAGTTAAATTACAAATTTCCAACTAAACTCCTGAATGAAGGCAGCTGCTGATCTTTCTCAGATACAATGGGTTCCGAAACCATCCAGTCAATTTTGAGATCGGCATCATTCCACACAATGCCGCCTTCGGAGGCTTTGTGATACATTGCCGTACACTTGTAGCTGAAAATGCTTTCTTCCAAAGCGGAGAATCCATGAGCAAAGCCTTCCGGAACATACAGCATATTATTCACTTTGGCATCGAGAATTTTCACAAACACTTTCCCGAATGTAGCAGAGCTTTTTCGGAGGTCTACAACAACGTCCAGAACACGTCCTGCAATCACGGATACCAGCTTGCCCTGGGCATGTGGCGCACGCTGGAAGTGAAGTCCCCGAACGACGTTTTTATGGGAGAAAGATCGGTTCTCCTGAGGGAAATGGTGCGGAACTCCGTGCTGCTTGAGGACGTCCTCCTTAAAGGATTCAAAGAACCAGCCACGGCTGTCAGGGAACACGGAGGGTATAATCTCAACCAGTCCTTCGAAACCGGTTTGAATGATTTGCATTGTTTAAAATTTATTAAGAAGCCCTTTTCAGATCTTTAAGGGCGCCAAGATACTTCTTAATGACGATAGATTCATCGTACTCCGCTTCCATTTTAACACGGCCATTGGTGCCCATGCTGCGGAGCGTATCCTCATCAAGCGTCGTTATCTCTTCCATTCTGCGTGCGAGGTCGTCGGCATCTTTCAGCTTGCACAGCAGACCGTTGTAATTATGGATCACAACGTGGTTGCAGCCGGGAACATCCGTTGCAATAATCGGACGGGCCGAACTGGCTGCTTCCAGTAATGTTCGCGGCGTACCTTCCCGGTAGCTCGGAAGCACGATGCAGTCGGCCTGTTGAATATATTCTCGTACATCGTCAGTCGTTCCGAGGTATTCGATGACGCCTTCTTCAATCCAACGGTGAATGACGTCGGGCTGGATGCCGCGCTTGTGTTCAGGATCCATCGCGCCAAGCACTTGAAATCTTGCCTTTATTCCTGCCTTTTTCAGTTTCCGAACCGCATCGACATACTCCATGACGCCTTTGTCCGTGATCAGGCGGCTGACCATCAGGAAGGTAAATGTATCACGCTTCGTGTATTCGGCAGGGACAAATTTTTTCAAATCAATGCCGCTTCCCGGTAGCAGGTCCGTTGCATTCTCCGCGACCAGTTTCTTCTGAATGAACAATTGCAGGTCATCGGGATTCTGGAAAAATACTTTGTTCGCGAAGCGGAAACTCACCTTGTAGAGCATGATGGCAATCCAGGAAACCAGGTTTTTCTTCAGGAAAACAGTTCCCAGCCCGCACACGTTGTTGATAACGGGAATGCGCAATAACGCAGCCGCTATCGTCCCGTACACGTTTGGCTTAATGGTAAAATGAAGGATGATATCCGGGCGTATCTTTCGATAACTCAGAAGCAATTCGAGGATGAGGGCACTGTCCTTAATTGGATTAGCACCGCGGCTATCCATCCGGATGTCATGATGAATAAATCCGGCCTCGGTGAGATGGCGCGTATATTCGTCTTTTGGGGCAAGGGTATGGATTTCGTGACCTTGGCGTGCAAGTTCTCGCAGAAAATTCATCCGGAAATTGTAAATATTCCAGGACGTATTCAGCACGACGGCGATCCTCATGGGGCTTCAGTTAGGCTAGTGCTCTTTTTTTGATTCGCGGAGCGTGCGAAGAAAAGGGTCTAAATAGTAATACTTAATCCTTTAGTACTACAAATGTAACCATAACGGCCCGGATTATTTAGAACTTATTTCCAAATTTGTCAGTTCGAGAACTTTATGTCCAAAGAATCCAATTTTCAAAACTCACAACGGGCTGTACTGGTCGCGTTAGTTAATTCCCGACAACCGGAACAGACCAACGAATACCTGGACGAGCTGGCTTTTCTCGCTGAAACCGCCGGTATCCAGACGGTGGGACGTATTGCTCAAAAGTTGCCCAATCCGGATTCCCGCTATTTTGTTGGCAAAGGGAAGCTTCAGGAGCTAAAAGATCTTGTGATTTCCTCGGGTGCTCAAAACATTATCTTCGATGATGACTTGTCGCCGTCGCAGCTAAGAAACCTTGAAAAGGAATTCAACGGCTCCGCGACGGAGGATTTTAAGGTGAGAATCTATGACCGAAGCTTACTGATATTGGACATTTTTCTGTGGCGGGCGCAGACTGCCCAGGCTAAAATTCAAGTTGAACTGGCGCGAAATCAGTATCTGCTGCCGCGACTAACGCGGATGTGGACCCACCTGGAGAGGCAGCGCGGCGGTACCGGAACACGTGGCGGTGCGGGTGAACGGGAGATTGAAACCGACAGGAGGAACATTCGCCATACGATCTCGATTTTGAAAGATCGTCTGGAAAAGATCGAGAAGCAGCGTGAGACCCAGCGGAAGTCGCGGGGAAATATTGTGCGCGTAGCCCTCGTTGGATATACCAATGCAGGCAAGTCAACCTTAATGAACCTGCTGTCGAAAACAGACGTGCTGGCCGAGAATAAACTGTTTGCAACGGTGGACAGTACGGTGAGGAAAGTTTCCTTGGGGAATATTCCATTTTTATTATCGGATACGGTCGGTTTTATCCGAAAACTGCCAACCCACTTGATTGAATCATTTAAGTCAACTCTTGCTGAAGTCCGGGAGGCCGATATTCTTTTGCACGTTGTTGACGTGGCCCACTTGTATCACGACAACCACATTGAAGTGGTCACGAAAACATTGGCCGATATTGGTGCAGGTGAGGTGCCGTCGATACTTGTACTGAATAAGGTTGATCGTTTCCGCGAGCTTCATCCGGAGGTGGACATCGAGCAGATGAAAGGGTTGTACCGTGAGCAGGGTTTTAAGGATGTCGTATTTGTGTCCGCGATCACCAAAGAGAATCTGCAACAGCTGCGCGACGTACTCGGTGAATCCGTGAGGGCGAAACACCTGACCATATTCCCAAATTATCTCCAGGAGGGAACGCCCGTAGGGGAGGACTATGGGGGAGAAGTGTATTGATTGTGGCTTTTTATTTTCTATTTTTGCCAGCTATTCAGAACCGGCCTCGTAGTTCAATGGATAGAATAGAAGTTTCCTAAACTTTTGATACAGGTTCGATTCCTGTCGGGGCTACAAAACATGAAACCGCTTCATCAGATCGATGAGCGGTTTTTTGTTTTTGACGGTGTGCTGGTCGTCATGGGAAAGTCGATCCATTAACAGGATGAATCTTCAAGGAGTCGAACAGCGACTTTGAAGGAGGTTCGCAAGACCAACTCCAAATTTCAAAATGATGAAGTTCAACCCCAACATTCATCATCTCGATCAATTGGTTTGAAGGGCTATGATTATGCCCAAAACAGATTTTATTTTATTGATGGCGTTCTGATCGAAATGAAAAATTCAATTCATTAACTTCAGGATGAATCTTCAAGGAGTCGAACAGCGATTTTGAAGGAGGTTCGCAAGACCAACTCTAAATTTCAAAATGATGAAG
>Ga0164290_1000642_pt1 | contig 98174 bp, 85 predicted proteins | sample Micstemetagenome_FD_108782 | JGI IMG/M metagenome (GOLD analysis project Ga0164290, IMG submission 108782) | Contaminated culture microbial community from soil near Moab, Utah, USA - Microcoleus steenstrupii SON62 (Illumina Assembly) | ecosystem: Environmental > Terrestrial > Soil > Soil crust...
GGTAAGCGTGTTGACTATTCTGGTCGTTCGGTTATCGTGGTAGGTCCTGAACTGAAAATGCATGAATGTGGTCTGCCAAAAGATATGGCGGCAGAACTGTTCAAACCATTTGTGATCCGCAAACTGATTGAAAGAGGTATCGTGAAAACAGTGAAGTCGGCCAAGAAACTGGTTGACCGTAAAGAAGCTGTGATCTGGGATATCCTGGAAAATATACTGAAAGGACACCCTGTATTACTGAACCGTGCCCCAACACTGCACCGTTTGTCGATCCAGGCCTTCCAGCCCAAATTAGTGGAAGGTAAAGCCATTCAACTGCACCCACTCGTTACTTCAGCGTTCAACGCCGACTTCGATGGTGACCAGATGGCGGTACACGTTCCATTGAGCAATGCTGCTGTACTGGAAGCACAGTTATTGATGCTTTCTTCCCACAATATCCTTAACCCACAGAATGGTACACCGATTACCCTTCCTTCTCAGGACATGGTACTGGGTCTGTATTACATCACCAAGGGTAAGAGAACAACTGAAACAGAGATCGTAAGAGGAGAGGGCAAGGCTTTCTACAGTATGGATGAAGTGATCATCGCTTATAACGAACAGCGTATTGATCTGCATGCCAATATTAAAGTGAAAGTAAATGTGCGTGAAGGCGGTAAACTGGTGAAGAAACTGATCGACACAACAGTAGGTCGTGTACTCTTCAATCAGCATGTACCGGTTGAAGTGGGATACATCAATGCATTGCTCACCAAGAAAAGTTTGAGAGAGATCATTGGTGATATCATCAAGATCACTGATGTGCCTAAGACAGCCAAGTTCCTCGATGACATCAAAACACTCGGATTCCGTATGGCCTTCCGTGGTGGTTTGTCGTTCAACGTGAATGACCTGATTGTTCCGGATATGAGGAATGAACTGCTGGAAAATGCAAAAGCAGAAGTAGAAGAAGTATGGGAGAACTATAACATGGGTCTGATCACCAATAACGAACGTTATAACCAGGTGATCGATATCTGGAGCCGTGTGGATACACGCATTACAGAAACCCTGATCCGTGAAATGCAGAATGATAAGCAAGGTTTCAACTCTGTTTACATGATGCTGGATTCAGGTGCCCGTGGTAGTAAAACACAGGTTAAGCAGCTCGTAGGTATTCGTGGTCTGATGGCGAAACCCCGTAAGAGTGGTAGCACAGGAAGTGAGGTAATTGAAAACCCGATCCTGTCAAACTTCAAAAGCGGATTGAACGTATTGGATTACTTTATCTCTACCCACGGTGCGCGTAAAGGTCTGGCAGATACGGCCCTTAAAACAGCCGATGCCGGTTACCTGACCCGTCGTCTGGTAGACGTATCACAGGATGTGGTTATTTCTGAAGAAGATTGCGGCACATTGCGTGGTATCGCTACAACTGCATTAAAAGATAATGAAGACGTCATTGAACCACTGGCAGACAGAATTGAAGGACGTACATCATTACACAATATTTATCATCCGGTAACGGAAGAGCTGATCATTGTTGCGGGTGAAGAAATTTCATCTGAACAGGCAAAAGCCATTGAAGATGCAGGTTTAGAAACCGTAGAAATCCGCTCCGTACTCACTTGCGAAAGCAAGCGTGGTGTGTGTGTGAAATGTTATGGTAAAAACCTGGCTACCGGTTATATCACGCAAAGAGGTGATGCGGTAGGTATCATCGCTGCACAGTCTATTGGTGAGCCTGGTACACAGCTTACACTGCGTACCTTCCACGTGGGTGGTGTTGCGGGTTCTGCGTTGGTAGAATCTGGTTTACCAGCTAAATTCGATGGTACCATCCAGTTCGATGGTCTGCGTACCGTAGATACCGTGAACAACGAAGGCGAAAAAGTAAAACTCGTTATTGGCCGTACCGGTGAGGTAAGGATCATGGACGTGAAAAACGACCGCCTCATGATCACCAATAACGTACCTTATGGTGCTACCCTGAATGTGAAAGATGGTCAGCAGGTGAAGAAAGGAGATATGATCTGTACATGGGATCCGTTCAACAACGTAATCGTTGCAGAACTAAATGGTACCATCAAATTTGAAAATGTACTCGATGGTATCACTTACCGTGATGAAGCAGATGAGCAAACAGGACACCGTGAGAAAGTGGTAATTGAAACAAAAGACAAAACCAAAATTCCTACCATTATCGTGGAAGGAAAAGAAATCAAACAATACAACCTGCCGGTAGGCTCGCACATTGCTGTAGAAGAAGGTGATGAAGTGAGAGCGGGTCAGGTAATGGTGAAGATTCCACGTATCCTCGGTAAACTGAGAGATATCACGGGAGGTCTGCCACGTGTAACTGAATTGTTTGAAGCACGTAATCCGGGTAATCCTGCGATCGTATGTGAGATTGATGGTGTAGTGGCATTTGGTAATGTAAAACGTGGTAACCGTGAGATCATCGTAGAATCGAAAGATGGTATGGTGAAGAAATACCTGGTTCCATTGACCCGCCAGATCCTGGTTCAGGACGGCGACTTCGTGAAAGCCGGTACGCCAATGTCTGACGGACAAATTGCACCTGCCGATATCCTCGCTATTAAAGGTCCATTCGCTGTACAGGAGTACGTTGTGAATGAGATCCAGGAAGTATATCGTTTACAGGGTGTAAAGATCAACGACAAACACATTGAAGTGATCGTTCGTCAGATGATGAAGAAAGTAGAGATTGTAGATGCAGGTGATACTAAATTCTTAGAGGAGGACCTGGAAGATCGCTTCGACTTTATTGAAGAGAATGACAGGATCTATGATAAGAAAGTAGTAACCGATGCAGGTGAAAGTACCAAACTGAAACCGGGTCAGATCATCACCCTGCGTGAGCTGAGAGAAGAAAACTCAATTCTCCGCAGATCCGATAGAAAACTCGTGGAAGTACGCGATGCCAAACCTGCCACTGCCACACCGGTATTGCTGGGTATTACCAAAGCATCACTGGGTGTACAAAGCTGGATCTCTGCTGCGTCGTTCCAGGAAACCACCAAGGTATTGAGCCAGGCTGCTATACAGGGTAAGACCGATGCGATGCTGGGTCTGAAAGAGAATGTGATCACAGGTCACCTCATCCCTGCAGGTTCCGGACAGAAAGAGTTCGAGAACATGATTGTAGGTAGCAAGGAAGAATATGAGGTACTGGCTACTACCCGCGAAGCGATGAGCTTTGATGATGACGAATAAGGTTCCGCAAGGGAAAGTATAAATGTTAAAAGTAGGAAGTGAAAACTTCCTACTTTTTTTCAGGTACACATCCAGTTACTTATACAGTGTTTTTATATTCTGATAATTATTGTTAATCTTGTTGCCCGGAAATCAAACGGCAATAAAAGAGTTTAATTTTATTACTCAAAATTCACACATGAAAAACTTTACAATTGGGTTAAATATTGTTTTGGTACTTGCAGTGGGTATTTTGTTTTACCTGCATTTTTCTGCCGGCGGAAATGGTAAAACAAGTGCGGTAGCCGGTACCAAAGAAGTGCCACAGGGAAATTTCAAAATAGCGTATTTCGAAATCGATTCTATTGAGGCGCATTTTTCTTATTACAAAGAAGTAAGTAATTCCATACAGGCAAAAGCGCAGGAAAACGGCAAGCAGCTGAATCAGTTGAAAGAAGCGTTTGCTGCCAAATACCAGGACTTACAGCGTTCCGCACAAACCATGACACAGGCTGAAGTAAACAGCAAGCAGCAGGAACTGATGCAGATGGAAAAAACTTATAACAGTAAGGAGCAGATGATGAATAATGAGATGCAGGATGAGAGCATGAAAAAAATGCTGGATGTGCGTCAGAAAATCAGCGATTACCTGAAAGAATACAATGTATCAAAAGGGTATGCATTCATTGTAGGCAACAATTCAGAATCACTGGCATTCTACTATAAAGATTCAGCTTATGATATTACAGCAGATGTGATTAAAGGGCTGAATGAGAAGTATAAGAAGAAGCAGTAAGCAGAGAGCTGCAAGCTACAAGCTTCAGGCTGCAAGTTTTTGATAGATATTTAAACGCATGGACTTTGGTTCATGCGTTTTTTTGTAGCGTAATTAGGGAACACGGATTTTCATGATTGTCAGGATTTATCATGATAGATCCTGACAATCATGAAAATCTGTGTTCTATTGTTTTGGTTCTGCTACGTTTTCCTCTTTTACCGAAACAGAGAAGGGCTATTGGAGAATTAAATCATAATCAGGTGTTTTCTTGCAGCTTGCAGCTTGTAGCCTGAAGCTTCAAACTGCAGCTTTTTTCCTTATCTTGAACCCCTAACTACGCAACCATATGAGTAATACTAACCCTTCATTTAAACCAACCCTCAGTTTATTTGATGCCACCATGATTGTTGCCGGTGGCATGATCGGCTCAGGTATTTTTATTGTAAGTGCAGATATTACCCGCAATGTGGGAAGCGCCGGGTGGCTGGTACTGGTATGGCTCATTACCGGATTTATGACCATTACTGCCGCCGTTAGTTATGGTGAGTTAAGTGCCATGTATCCTAAAGCAGGTGGACAGTATGTTTACCTGAAAGAAGCATATAATAAATTAGTGGCCTTCCTGTTTGGATGGAGTTTTTTCTCCGTCATACAAACAGCTACCATTGCCGCAGTAGGTGTGGCATTCAGCCGTTTTACGGCTTATCTCATTCCATCTGTAAGTGAACAAAACATTATAGCAGATCTCGGGTTTGTCAAAATTTCAGCCGCACAATTACTGGCTATAGCAATGATTGTCTTTCTCACATACACTAATACCCGTGGGGTAAAGGGAGGTAAGATTATCCAGAGTACATTTACGGTCACCAAACTGGTATCCTTATTTGGATTGATTGTATTTGGGTTTTTATTGGCCAAACAGAGTTTCTGGTCGGAGAACTGGCAAACCGGATTATCGGCCATGCAGGATATGGGTGCAAAAGATGCTGCCGGTGCTTTACAACCGACCGGCTGGCAACCGATATCAGGAGCCGTATTAATTGGAGCCGTTGCCGCCGCTATGGTAGGTTCTATATTCAGCAGCGATTCCTGGAACAACGTAACATTTATTGCCGGTGAAATCAAAAATCCGCAACGAAATATCGGCCTAAGCCTGTTCCTCGGTACTTTAATTGTTACCCTGATTTACATCACTGCCAACCTCATGTACCTGCATGTATTACCCTTGAATTCTATTGCTTTTGCAGAGAACGACAGGGTAGCAGTAACAGCCGCTAACCAGATATTTGGTAATGCAGGTACCATCGTTATCGCTGTGATGATCATGATCTCTACTTTTGGTTGTAACAATGGTCTAATCCTGGCGGGTGCCCGTGTATATTATACCATGGCACAGGATGGTTTATTCTTTAAGAAGACAGCCGAACTCAATAAAAATGCCGTTCCGGCTTATGCTTTATGGATACAGTGTCTGGTAGCATCCCTCTTATGTTTGAGTGGTAAATATGGCGACCTGCTGACGATGGTCTCTTTTGTGGTAGTAATATTTTATGTACTCACCATCATCGGTATTTTCATACTCCGTAAAAAACAACCCGATCTGCCCAGACCTTATAAAGCATTTGGTTATCCGGTATTACCCATCATCTATATCATACTGGCCACATTATTTTGTGCAGGACTGGTATGGTCATCACCCACTTATTCATTATGGGGGTTGGCTATAACACTGATTGGTATTCCTTTGTATTATCTTGCAGTCCGAAATAAGAAACAGGAAGCCTAATGAATTTTGAACAGCTTTTTGCAGATTTTAGCAAAACACGAGTAGCCATTCTCGGCGATGTAATGCTGGATACCTATTGGTGGGGTTCAGTAGACCGTATTTCACCGGAAGCACCGGTGCCCGTTGTGGCTCTGAAACGAAAAGAATTGCGTGTAGGTGGTGCCGCTAATGTGGCACTCAACACTGCATCGCTCGGTGCCCAAACAACCATGATATCGGTAATTGGTGCAGATGCCGATGGCGAACAATTGGTACAGTTACTGTCGGAAAAAAATATCGATACACAATTCATCAGTACTGCAGCCAACAGGGTAACCACCAATAAAACCCGTGTCATGAGCCGTAACCAGCAAATGATGCGGCTGGATGCAGAAATAACCACTGATATCGATACGGCCACTGAAGATGCCTTACTAAAGCAGGTAACACTTTGTATCGAAACACAAAAGCCACAGATACTGATACTGGAAGATTATAATAAAGGTGTACTTACTCCACGTATCATCAAAGAAGTGATTGCTTTGTGTAAAGCGAAGGGTGTGATTACAGCTGTTGACCCTAAAAAGAAAAACTTCCTGTCTTACCAGGATGTTACCATCTTTAAACCCAACCTGAAAGAAGTAAAGGAGGGGCTTAATTTATTGGTAGATACAATTGATCTTTCGTCACTGAAGCAGATTCATGAAACATTGCAGCAGCATCTGCGTCATGAGATATCATTGATTACCTTGTCGGAGAAAGGTGTCTTCTACCAGGATGCCACTTCGCATCGTATCATCCCCACCCATATCCGCAATATTGCCGATGTGAGCGGTGCAGGAGATACCGTCATTGCCGTTACATCACTCTGTTACGCCGCTACCAAAGACATGCACCTCGCCGCCGAAATGGCCAATATTGCGGGTGGTCTTGTTTGTGAAGAAGTAGGTACCGCCGCCATCAACAAAGAAAGACTCCTGCAGGAATGCGAACTGCTGCTGGGGGAATGACGTAGCTGTAGTCAATTGACAATTCACCATTGACCATTCACAACTCACTGCTCTCGATTCACCATTCACCATTGACCATTCACTAATTCCCTCCGTTCATTAAACCATATCTAACATTTCCTCAAAACAATTCGATTTTCTCCGTTGGCAAAATGTCTAATTTCGGGTGCTTCAAAAAGCATGCGTTATGACAGGTGATTTTACTATTGTAGTACATGGCGGGGCAGGAACGATTTTAAAGGAAGATATGACCCCAGAACTGGAAAAAGCCTACCAGAACGGTTTACAGGAGGCACTGGAAGTAAGTTATGCCGTGCTGGAACAGGGTGGAACAGCCGTTAATGCCGTAAAAGCGGCAATTGTAGTATTGGAAGACAATGTACTTTTCAATGCTGGCCGCGGGTCGGTATTTACCAAAAAAGGATTACAGGAAATGGATGCCGCCATCATGGACGGCTCAACTTTAGCTGCCGGCGCTGTAGCGGCCATCCGGAACGTAAGAAACCCGATTGAACTGGCCACTGAAGTGATGCGTAACAGCAACCATGTTTTCCTGAGTGGAAAGGGTGCCAATGATTTTGCTATTAAACAGGGGATTAAACTGGAACCCGATGAATATTTTTTCTCCCAGTTCAGGTACGACCAGTGGAAAGCCATCCGCGACTCAGACAATTATTCACTCGATCATACCAACCATCACCTCGAAGAACTGATGCGCGACAAGAAATTTGGAACCGTTGGTGCTGTAGCATGCGATAGTAAAGGGAATATTGCTGGTGCTACTTCAACAGGTGGTATGACCAATAAAAAGTATGGTCGTATTGGTGATAGTCCGCTCATTGGTAGCGGTACCTATGCCAATAATGCAACCTGTGCCATCAGTTGTACAGGGCATGGTGAAATGTTCATCAGAACGGTTGCCGCGTATGATGTGAGTTGCCTCATGGAATACAAAAGCCTGAGTCTGCAGGAAGCGATGGAAGTAGTGGTACACGATAAACTCATAAAACTTGAAGGTGAAGGTGGTATGATTGGTGTTGATGCAGCAGGTAATGCGGCCATGGTTTTCAATAGTGCCGGCATGTACCGTGGCATGAAAAATAGTAAGGGCAGAAACGAGGTTTTTATTTACAAATAATTATATTTGGATAGAACTGATACACATGAGAAAAGGAGGGGCTACTTTTGTAGCCCTCTTTTTTTAGAGAAACCACCATGCAAAAAATTGCTGTTATAGTAGCCGGCGGAACCGGGCAAAGAATGGGTACCGATATACCCAAACAATTCCTGTTATTAAACGGGAAACCATTGCTGTATCATACCCTGCAGCGATTCCTGGGGGCATGGTCTGATCTTCGTGTTATACTGGTACTACCCAAAGAACATATTGCTGCCGGTAGCGCCATCATCTCCGATCTCGATGCCCATTCACGTGTTCAGATGACTACAGGAGGTGATACCCGTTTTCAATCTGTAAAAAATGGCTTATCGGAAATAAAAGAATCCGCTGTAGTGTTTGTACATGATGGTGTCAGGTGTTTGGTCAGCACTGATCTTATTCAACGTTGTTATATACAGGCATTGGAGAAAGGAAGTGCAATCCCCGCCATCGCAGCCACCGACAGCATAAGGATTGCCAGGGGTAATCAGCATGAGGTGATTGACCGCAACCAGGTTCGTATTATTCAGACCCCACAGACTTTTTTAAGTGAATGGATCATTCCTGCTTTTGACAGACCTTATGAAGAAAGATTTACAGACGAAGCAACAGTAGTGGAAGCTTCCGGTAAAGAAGTGTACCTGATAGAGGGCGAGTACAGTAATATTAAAATTACCAGACCAGCGGACCTTATTATTGCAGAACAGATGATGGGCGCAACAGGTAACGCTTAAACGCCCTTCAGGAAATTTCTCTTATAGTGGAAATAAGGTTGAATATGCCCGCCGAATTTTTTGTAAAAAGTTTTTACGCCTTCCAGTTCCGATCCTTCAAAATCAAATAATAAGTCCTGACCGGCAAACTCCTGTAAAACCTGGTCAATAAGCCAGTGATTGCTGTGGTATAATCTTCCACCAGGTGTGGTGGTATTGAACAGGTGATACATCCGCTTTCCGTCCTTTAAAAAAAGGGTATTCGACATCATCCTGCCATCTTCATCCCTGACAGATCTTACGATACAGTCACCTCGATTGAAGAGTTGTTTGCAAAGTACGGTAAACCTCGAAAAATCATCCTCGCTTACATGCGGTATTCGTGCTGCATAAGCCTGCTGATATGATTCAATGGCTGGTAAAAAATCATCATCCTTTGAATATCGAAACCCTGGATTGATTTTTTGTAATGTTTGTTTGAGATCGGGGCTGAATGAACCATAAATAGCATCATAACCGGTTTTCAGGTTAATGATAAAGTTGGTTTTGTTTTTTGCTTTTAATGAGGAAGCCAGCCGGTGGTTACTGAAGTTGAGGTAAAGATCGCCATGCCAGGCAAACCTTCTGATTGTTCTGGTAAGTACTTCATCATTGGCCGCTTCGGTATTTCCAACCATACCCAGTTGCTGTATAAAGGGGGGCGTATAATAATACCGGCACCCATATTTTTTTCGCCAGGGTAAAGCCATCACAGCTTCATAATCTCCTATCACCAGTCCGCTCCAATGATCACAGATATTATCGAGGTAATCGTATTGACTATAAATAAGACCATTTGAACTGTTATGAACGCAATCGTCCCATTTAACCTGTTCAATAACATGTGAGGGTAATATCAGTATTTTTTTACTCAATAATTATGGGTTGATGCGTGTCCATACTTCTGTTCGGCCCAGTAAGGAAACGCCAATATAGCCTCTTACATTCAATGTCCTGGCATCTTTTAAACGTAAGTAGCATTTGTAATCTTTGCCGTTCTGCGGGTCGTAGATCCTGCCGCTGTTCCATTCATCTTCATCGAATACAAAATCACGCAAAATAACGGAGCCCAATAATGGTTTATTTTTTAGTGAAGCATTGGGATTTTTGGTATCCATTTTTGGATTACCCTGTTCATCATTGGGTTCTTTTAACCAGACAAGTTTACCATAATATTTATTGCCTTGTTTGTAAATCTGTATCTGACCTTTACCCGATGAATTCAGCCAGGTGCCGATAATAGCATCGGGGTTTGTCTTATCATTTCCCAAAACAACTGTAGTGAGCAGAACAGCGGTGCAGAGTAAAAAAAGTCGCAGTATGTTACGCATAGAACCTGATTTATGGGTGTAGATAAATTTTTCCTTCTTTAATCACCAAAACGATGTTCCTCATGACAGCTATATTTTCCAGAGGGTTACCGTCAACAGCAATGATATCAGCCAGTAATCCATTTTGCAAGCGCCCGATTTTATCACCCTGTCCAAACACTTTTGCATTTACTGATGTGGCCGATTTAATAACATCAAGAGGTTTCATGCCATACTCAACCATGAGTTCCATTTCTCTTACATTATCGCCATGTGGGAATACACCCACATCACCTCCAAAACAGATAGTAACAGCTTTCTGTAAAGCCAGTTGAAAACTTTTTTTCTTTGTGGCGATACGTGCTGTTGGCGGCATACTACCTTTTTTCCATCCATCATAAGTGGCAGTGGCTTCTACTGCACTGAGGGTGGGGCAGAGAGCTACTTTATTTTTGACCATCAGGTCAAATACTTCATCGTTGCCATTGTCTCCGTGTTCAATTGTGGCTACGCCAGCCTGTGCTGCTCTTTTCATGCCTTCTATGGTACTGGCATGTGCCACTACTTGTCTGCCTGCACTGGCACTTACTGCTACTGCTGTTCGTAATTCTTCCAGTGTAAAAGTCGGGGCAGGGGTATTATCTGGTCCCCACCGGTAATCAGCATACACTTTTATCAGATCAGCACCATGGCCTATTTGTTGCCTGATTTCTTTGGTAAGCCCCTCTGCTCCATCTGCTTCTGCAGCACCTTTTATAACCTGGTGATTGAAATTACCCAATTTTGGTCCATAACTACCGGTCGCTACAATAGCCTTTGTGGCAATAATCATCCTCGGACCGGGAATGATTCCCTTGTCAATGGCAGTTTTCAGGCCAACATCGGCATAACCGGCTCCTTCTGTGCCCAGGTCCCTGACAGTGGTAAAACCTGCCATAAGGGTAGCACGTGCATGTACAACAGCCCTGGCCACTCTTTCAGCCTCAGATTCTTCCAATACCTGTTTGTCCCATTTGGTTTCATTATAAGGGTGTAAAAGCAGGTGAGAGTGCCCCTCAATCAATCCGGGCATTATCGTTTTGCCTTTTAATTCAATGGTTTTTTGAGGGGTGTATTTGGGGAGGTTGTCAAGCGGACCTACCGCTATTATTTTAGCACCCTGAACCCAGATGCCCCATGAGCTATGCATTTGTTCGCCATCAAATAAGCGGTCGGCTTTAATGAGGAGCAAACTATCGGTTGTTTGTGTTGCGGCTCCTGAAAGACTCGCACAAAGTACCACAAGGATCAGAAAATGACGTAATATGACCACCTGATTTCGGTTTTACTGAAAATACCGAACTATGACTGAAAAAAAATTTGTTTGTATAATCCAACTACCTCATTTTTGCAACACGATGAAAAAAACAATCAACAGTCAGTGGTGGTGGCATTCAAACTCCGATCGGGGATTGTAATGGCATAGCCAATACTGTATGAATCATATTCAGAAACCCCGACAGTCGTTGTCGGGGTTTTTTGTTAGTACCATACCGGGTTAAAAAAGAAACATGAAAAAGATTCAGCTTCAGACGAGCGTTAAAAAATTACTGGCAGATGTGTATACGCCCGTAGGTATTTACCTGCGTATCCGCGATCGTTTTCGCGATACTGTTTTACTCGAAAGTACCGATCACCATGCGGCGGAAAACAGTTATTCTTTTATTGGTATCAATGCCATAGCAGGTGTGGAGATACGTTCTGCTGACACCATGGAAATCAAACTGCCTGCTCAGCAACCTGAAAAGCTGGTCATCAGCGATCCATCAAAAGTGCCGGTTCAGCTTTGGGATTTTATGCAGCGGTTTGATATACAAACAGCGCCGGTAAAAGAAGCCGCTTTTGCACAAGGGCTTTTTGGTTATAGTTGCTTCGATGCAGTTGGTTTTTTCGATACCATACAGTTGAAAAATGTAAGCACGGAAAATACCGTTATCCCTTTAATGCGGTACCGGCTTTACCAGTACGTGATTGTATTTAATCATTATAAAGATGAATTGTTTATCTGCGAAAATAAAGTGGCAGGTCTCAGTTCTGAATTGCAGGTAGTAGAATCATTAATCAGAAGCAAGGATGTACCAGTTTATCCGTTTAGTGTAAAGGGTTCAGAAACATCGAATATGACAGATGATGATTACCGTTCCATGGTCAAGAAAGGCATTCAGAGCTGTCTGCGGGGAGATGTATTCCAGATCGTACTGAGCAGGCGTTTTCAACAGTCATTTACAGGTGATGAGTTTAATGTGTACAGGGCATTGAGAACCGTGAACCCTTCACCCTATTTATTCTTTTTCGATTATGGAGAATATAAACTGATGGGTTCATCTCCTGAGGCACAATTGATCATTCATGGAGATAAAGCCATCGTTCACCCGATTGCGGGCACTTTTAAAAGAACAGGCGATGATGAAGTGGATCAGCAAATGGCTGCAAAACTGCTCGATGATGCCAAAGAGAATGCAGAACATGTAATGCTGGTTGATCTAGCCCGAAACGACCTCAGCAGGGCCTGTTCAGATGTGGAAGTAAGTCAATACAGACAGGTGCAATATTACAGTCATGTGATTCATTTGGTAAGCGAAGTGAGAGGTAAGGTTCCTGTTCATCACAACCCATTCGCCATACTCGCACAAACTTTTCCGGCAGGTACCTTAAGTGGTGCCCCAAAGTTCAAAGCAATGGAATTGATTGACGCTTATGAACCCACAGCGCGGAGTTATTATGGAGGTGCTATTGGTTTTATGGGTTTTGATGGCAGTTGTAATCATGCCATCATGATCAGAACATTCCTGAGCAGAAATAATACGCTTTATTACCAGGCAGGTGCAGGAATAGTGGCGGCATCGAATCCGGAAAGTGAATTGCAGGAAGTAAAAATAAATTAAATGCACTGAAAACAGCCATTGGTATAGCTGGTGAAATAGGGTAAGCAGATTGGTAAATCAACAACTCAAAGATCAAAAATCAACCTTAATGAACATCCTTGTTTTCGATAATTACGATTCATTTACTTATAACCTGGTTCACCTGGTAGAAAAAATTATTCACGGTAAAGTAACCGTGAAAAGAAATGACCAGATTGAGTTGGAAGAAGTGAATGCTTTTGATAAAATCATTTTATCTCCCGGTCCGGGTGTGCCAGCGGAAGCAGGCTTGCTGATTCCCTTGATAAAAGCTTATGCATCTTCAAAATCTATTCTCGGTGTATGTCTGGGCCACCAGGCAATCGGGGAAGCCTTTGGGGGTGTTTTACATAACCTGAGTACGGTATACCATGGTGTGGCAACACCTGTTCAGTTGCAGGCTACCAGCCGCAAGCCCAGAGCGAATGATATCTTTCAGGGATTTGATCAAACATTAACTGTAGGTCGTTATCATAGCTGGATCGTTAGTGAAGATCATTTTCCGGATGAACTGGAAATTACGGCGAGAGATGAGCACAACTATATCATGGCCATGCAACATAAAACCTATGATGTTCAGGGTGTACAGTTCCATCCGGAAAGCGTACTCACACCCGACGGAGAAAAAATACTACGTAACTGGCTACAACTATAAACACAACTTTTGATTTTCAACTTTTGACTTTTGATTTTTTTAAAGCGTATGAAAAAATTATTACAATACCTATTTGAACATAAAACACTGAGCCGGGAGAAGGCCAAGGAAGTATTATTGCAGATGTCTGCCGGTCAGTTCAATGAATCGGAGATGGCCTCCTTTATCACAGTATTCCTGATGAGAAGTATTACCATTGAAGAGTTACAGGGATTCAGGGATGCATTGCTTGAACTGTCTGTGAAAGCAGAGATGAACGGCCGCGAAGTAATGGATATCGTAGGAACGGGTGGCGATGGAAAAAATACATTCAATATTTCCACCTTATCCTGCTTTATTGTGGCAGGTGCCGGACAGCAGGTGGCTAAGCATGGTAATTACGGAGCGTCGTCTGTAAGCGGAGCCTCGAATGTGATGGAGCAGTTAGGGTACAGGTTTAAGAATAACAGCGATCAGTTAAATAAAGAATTGGATGTTGCCAATATCTGTTTTCTTCATGCTCCTTTGTTCCATCCTGCATTGAAAGTGGTAGGTCCCATACGTAAACACCTCGGGGTTCGTACATTCTTTAATATGCTGGGCCCCATGGTTAATCCCGCAACACCCGCTTTTCAATTAGTAGGTGTATATAACCTTGAAATGGCACGTATTTATAATTACCTGCTGCAGCAAACAGGTAAGGCATTTACCATCATTCATAGCCTTGATGGTTATGATGAGATATCGTTAACCAACGATACCAAAGTAATCACCAATGAAGGGGAAAGAATTATGACTCCTGAACAGTTGGGCAAGCGAACAGTTACCGCAGAAGATATTTATGGTGGTAATACCGTAGAAGAAGCAGCTAAACTATTTGCAAAAATTATTAAAGGAGAGGGAACCTGGGCACAAAATGCAGTAGTACTCGCCAATGCAGCCATGGCACTTCACTGTACAGGAAAATATAAGCATTATGAAGACGCATACGCAGCGGCAGTGGAAAGCCTTGAAAGTAAAAAAGCGTATACTGTTCTGGAAAAATTAATCAACCTGCAATAAGATGAACATACTTGATACCATTGTAGCACAGAAACGAAAAGAAGTGGAGCAACGTAAAGCTCATACGCCCATAACTAAGCTCGAACTGCAGCCATCTTTTGTAAGACCTGTTTATTCACTTACTAGTTTTCTGGCTGATCATTTACGTACTGGCATCATTGCAGAATTCAAAAGAAAATCGCCTTCCAAGGGAATCATCAATGCCACAGCAACAGTAGAAGAGGTAACAAAAGCATATGCGCAACATGCAGCAGGGATTTCGGTACTTACCGATACTGATTTTTTTGGCGGTTCAACAGAGGATCTTGGAAAAGCTCGTTTTAATGCAGTACCTATACTACGAAAAGATTTTATGGTAGATGAATACCAGGTATATGAGGCCAAAGCCATGGGGTCAGATGTAATATTGCTGATTGCCGCCTGCTTAAGTCCGGATCAGGTAAACGAACTAGGTGCCTGTGCAAAAGGACTTGGTATGGAAGTATTGCTGGAAATACACAATGAAGAGGAACTGGTACATATCAGTGATATGGTGGATATGGTAGGTGTGAACAACCGTAACCTGAAAAATTTTGAAGTTGATATACAGACATCGCTGCAACTGATTAAGCATATTCCTGCGGGAAAACCTGCTATCGCAGAAAGTGGTATCAGTAATGTGGATACAATCGTAACTTTACGCAATGCCGGGTTCGCTGGTTTTCTGATCGGTGAAAACTTTATGAAAGAACCCCAACCTTCGGTTGCTTTTGCTGATTTCGTACATCAACTAAAAGCAAAACAACATGCGAATTAAGGTCTGTGGTATGACCAATACCGAACAAGTAATGCAACTGGATGCCCTGGGTGTTGAATTTGCGGGCTTTATTTTTTACCCTAAATCGCCCCGTTATGTATTCAGGCATATGTCCAGACCTGAAATAAAAAAAATAAAAGGACAACATATTAATAAAGTAGGTGTTTTTGTAAATGCACCGGTAGAAGAGTTGTTACAGACAGTAGATGATTGCGGATTACAGCTGGTTCAACTGCATGGCGATGAAACACCCAAGTATTGTGAGAAAGTAGCAGATTATGTAGGTGTGATAAAGGCGTTTAGGCTACGAGAAGATGACCAGGTATTATGGAAAGTCAAAGACTACCAGGAAATAGCAGATATGTTTTTGTTTGATACGGATGGAATGGGTTATGGTGGTACAGGGAAAAAGTTTAATTGGTCGATGCTGAAGGGACTACATATCAACAAACCTTTTTTTCTGAGTGGAGGCATTGGTCCGGGTGATGTGGAAGAACTGGCAACATTTGCGGAGGATACGGTGGCAAAAGATCTTTTTTCACTGGATGTAAACAGCAAATTCGAAGCCATTCCCGGGTTAAAGGATATGGAAGCAATAGAAAAATTTGTTAAGGCAATAAAACAATTATAAATGGCAACTACTTATCAGCAACCAGATGTGCAGGGTTATTACGGACAGTTCGGGGGAGCATATATCCCTGAGATGTTGCATCGTAATGTGGCGGAATTGAGGGAACAATACCTTGCCATTATGAATGACCCGGATTTTAAGGCTGAGTTTGACGCATTGTTAAAAGACTATGTGGGCAGGCCAACTCCTTTATTTCATGCGGAAAGACTGAGTAAAGAGTATGGAACAACCATCTACCTGAAACGCGAAGATCTTTGTCATACAGGTGCCCACAAAATCAATAATACCATCGGCCAGATATTGTTAGCAATACGTTTGGGTAAAAAAAGAATTATCGCTGAAACAGGTGCCGGACAGCATGGCGTTGCTACTGCAACGGTTTGTGCACTGAAAGGGATACCCTGTATTGTTTACATGGGAGAGAAAGATATTGAAAGGCAGGCACCCAATGTAGCAAAGATGAAGATGTTAGGCGCAAGAGTGATTCCCGCCACCAGTGGCAGTAAAACCCTGAAAGATGCTACGAACGAAGCCATACGCGACTGGATCAATAACCCGAACGATACGCATTATATTATCGGGAGTGTGGTAGGTCCGCACCCATATCCTGATATGGTGGCTAAATTTCAAAGTATCATCAGTAAAGAAACCCGGGCACAGTTAAAAGAAAAAACAGGAACAGAACTACCAACACATGTCATCGCCTGTGTGGGTGGAGGTAGCAATGCTGCCGGTGCATTTTATCATTTTCTGGATGAACCTTCTGTACAGCTGGTAGCAGTGGAAGCAGCCGGACATGGTGTTAACAGCGGAATGAGTGCAGCAACTACGCAATTGGGTAAGCCGGGTGTACTGCATGGTAGTAAAAGTTTACTGATGCAGACGGCAGACGGCCAGGTGATAGAACCGCATAGTATTTCAGCCGGACTTGATTATCCAGGTATCGGGCCCTTGCATGCACATTTATTTGAAAGCGGAAGGGGTGTTTTTTTAAGTGCTACAGATGAGGAAGCACTGAATGCAGCTTTTCATGTGAGTAAAACAGAAGGTATTATTCCGGCACTGGAAACAGCGCACGCATTTGCCATATTGGATCAATTAAACCTCAAAGAAACTGACAGGGTAGTGATTTGCCTGAGTGGAAGAGGCGACAAAGATTTAGCAACCTATATGCAGTATTTATAAAGTACAGACCTAACAAATGAGCAGGATACAAGCATTATTTCAGCGAAAAAAACAGCGGGTACTGAATGTGTATTGCACAGCAGGTTATCCGCAGCTTACTGATACAACTCAAATTATACTGTCTCTTGAAGAGAACGGAGCAGATTTAATTGAACTGGGTATGCCTTACAGCGACCCGCTGGCTGATGGACCTGTAATTCAGGCAAGCAGTACCATTGCCCTGCAAAATGGAATGAGTATTGCTGTATTGTTTGAACAGTTAAAAGAACTCCGCACCAAAACAGCAATTCCAGTGATATTAATGGGATATATGAATCCTGTATTACAGTATGGTTTTGAAAATTTCTGTAAAGATGCTGCTGCTGTTGGAGTAGACGGGTTGATTTTACCTGATCTCCCTGAATATGAATATGAAACCATTTATGGCGCAATCATTAAAAAATATGCACTCGATTTTATTTTTCTGGTAACGCCTGAAACCAGTGAAGAGCGTATTAAAAAATTAGATACCCTGAGTACCGGTTTTTTATATGCCGTTAGCTCATCTGCCACAACAGGTAATGATAAGGATTTCAGCCTGGTAGAATCCTATCTGCAAAAACTGAAAGGGATGGCATTGCAGAATCCTATTCTGGTAGGTTTTGGCATTAAAGACAAAGCTACTTTTGATGCAGCCTGTGCATATGCCAATGGTGCCATCATAGGATCGGCCTATATCAGGGCTTTGCAGGAGGGAAACAATATCGGAATAACCACCAAACAATTTCTGGAACAGGTATTAAAATAGCATATGAACCTGGTAATTATAAAATACAATGCTGGTAATATTCAATCTGTTCGTTATGCACTGGAGCGAATAGGGGCCACAGCAACGGTAACAGATGATCATGATATGATTGCTGCCGCAGACAAAGTCATTTTCCCCGGTGTAGGAGAAGCAAGCACAGCCATGCAATACCTGCGCGAAAGAAAACTGGATCAGCTGATTATAAATCTTCAACAACCTGTACTGGGTATATGCCTCGGTATGCAGTTAATGTGTAAACATTCGGAAGAAAATGATACCAGCTGTCTGAATATTTTTGATGAAGCAGTAAAACAATTCAAACCTCAGCAGGGTGATGGTATAAAAGTACCCCAGATTGGCTGGAACACGATTCAGGATTTGAAAACACCCTTATTTGATAAAGTAGCCGCCAACAGTTATTGCTATTTTGTACATGGCTATTATGCATCGAAGGGTGAACATACCATTGCTACTACAGATTATATACAACCTTATAGTTCTGCACTTCACCGGGATAATTTCTATGGTGTTCAGTTTCATCCGGAGAAAAGTGCGGAAGTGGGGGAACAAATATTGACTAACTTTTTAAAGATCTGATCAACTAAAAATGGAAATTATTCCTGCGATAGATATTATTGATGGTAAATGTGTAAGGCTTACTCAGGGAGATTACAGCCAGCAAACAATTTATAATGAAAACCCGCTGGAAGTCGCATTACAGTTCGAAGATGCGGGTTTGAAAAGGTTACACCTGGTAGATCTCGATGGCGCCAAAGCAGGAACGGTAAAGAACTGGAAAGTGTTAGAGCAATTGACAGCTAAAACATCGTTGGTGATTGACTTTGGTGGCGGTATAAAAAAAGAAGAAGACCTTACAGTGGTATTTAATTCAGGAGCGGCTTATGCAACTATCGGAAGTCTTGCCGTAAAACAGGAAACTGTTTTTGTGGAATGGCTGAAAAAATATGGAGCAGCAAAATTTCTGTTAGGCGCCGATGTGAAAGAGGAGAAAATAGCAGTGGCTGGGTGGCTCGAAACAACAGATATATGGATTTATGATTTTATAGCGCAGTACATGGCACATGGTATACAACAAGTATTTTGTACCGATGTAAGCAAGGATGGTAAACTGGAAGGGCCTTCTCTTCATTTGTATCAACAGATACTGGCGAAGTTTCCTTCACTCCATTTTATTGCCAGTGGTGGTGTAAGTAATATGCATGACCTGGAAGCTTTGCGTGAAACAGGCTGTACAGGTGCCATAGTAGGTAAAGCGATTTATGAAAACAGGATCAGTTTAAAAGAGCTGTCCAAATTTAACAGATAAAAACAACTTTAAGAATGACCAATGACTTTCCCCACACTCCCTTTCTCCCTTTCTCTTTGCAAAAGGCGCTACAAATAGGCGCTTGTTTTTGTAACAGGAACGATTTACAAAGAGAAAGGGAGAAGGGGAGTTTTCGTGGAGTCGCTTATAATAGTATAGTTTGATAAGAAATGAGTTGATAAAATGCTGACAAAAAGAATTATACCCTGTCTTGATATTAAAGATGGCCGAACGGTTAAAGGCATCAACTTTGAGAATATCCGCGATGCCGGTGATCCTGTTGAGCTCGGGGCATTGTATGCCAGAACAGGAGCCGATGAATTGGTCTTTCTTGATATCACTGCTACCAATGAGAAAAGAAAAACACTGAGTGAATTAGTAAACCGCATTTCACAGAATATCAATATACCTTTTACGGTGGGAGGAGGTATCAGCAGTGTGGAAGATGTACAGGTATTATTACAACATGGGGCAGATAAGATATCTGTTAATACAGCTGCCTATAAAAATCCACAACTGATTGCGGAACTCTCAAAGGAATTTGGATCGCAATGTGTGGTATTGGCAATAGATACCAAACAGGAAGCAGACGGACAATGGTATGTTTACCTGAATGGTGGCAGGGTAAAGACAGATACATTATGTACAGACTGGGCCAGACAGGCGGTTGACCTGGGAGCGGGAGAAATATTACTCACTTCCATGAACCACGACGGTACCAAACAGGGTTTTGCACTGGATATAACAGCATCCCTTGCAGAAAATTTACCTGTACCGGTCATTGCTTCCGGTGGTGGTGGTACCATGCAGCATTTTACGGATGTATTTACAAAAGGAAAAGCCGATGCAGCACTGGCAGCAAGCATTTTTCACTTTAAAGAAATCGGTATACCGGAACTGAAAGAGTATCTTGCGGAGCAGGGGGTGACCGTGAGGAAATGAAGAAAAATGAATAAGAAAGGGAAGTTTTTTGAGCGATTAAACTATTAATATATGAAAGTAGATTTTGCGAAATATACGGATGGGTTGGTGCCGGCAATTGTGCAGGATTTCAATACACATAAAGTATTGATGCTGGGTTTTATGAACCAGGAAGCGTTGACCAAAACCGAGGAGTCGGGTAAAGTTACTTTTTACAGTCGCAGTAAAAAACGACTCTGGACCAAAGGAGAAGAAAGTGGTCATTTTCTGGAATTGAAAAGTATAGCAGTGGATTGCGATCATGATACCCTCCTTATTCAGGCTCATCCATTGGGGCCGGTTTGTCATACAGGAGCAGATACCTGCTGGAGCGAGAGAAACCATAGCGAAGACTTTTTACAGTACCTCGAAGACATCATTCGTTTACGTAAACAGGTATCACCGGAGGAGTCTTATGTAGCAAAATTATTTTCAAAGGGGATCAATAAAATAGCGCAGAAAGTAGGGGAAGAAGCCGTAGAACTGGTGATTGAAGCAAAAGATAACAATGATGAACTGTTTCTTGAAGAAGCCGCCGATTTGCTCTTCCATTATTTACTTTTACTTAACGCCAAAGGTCATAACTTAGGGTCGGTGACCGATATATTGAAAAAAAGACACTCCCGATAAATATGAAAAAGATTCTGTTGTTATTACTATTTCCATGTAGTTTATGGGCTCAGGTAGGTGTTGATTCATTCTCCATTAAAGGTACCATAAAAGGATTACCTGATAATACCATCGTTTTTCTCAGCAATGGTGTAACCGGACAAACCCTTACTACTGATCAATCTAAGAATGGTAACTTTTTCTTAAAAGGCAGGTTGCAACATCCTGAGCTGGTACAGATTGGATTTGTGCGGATGAATGAGAAATTGGACCTCTTTATCAGTAATGATGTAGTGACCCTGGATGGGGTATTATCAAATCTCAACGCTGCTGTTATTGGTGGGTCTGCAGTGCAAAAAGATTATGAACGTTTCAGGGTAAAGTTTAATCCTTCGAAGGACAAACTCAATAGCCTGGCTTCTGTAATCAATCAATCAAGTCAGCCTAAAAAAAGAGACTCACTGATAGCTGTATTCAATCAATACAAAGCAATTGTACTTGCCGATGCGGCTAATTATGTTAAAAATAATCCGGAGTCGCCTGTGAGTCCGTTTGTGTTATTTGCTGTAAGCCCGTTATATGAAAATATTAATGAACTGGAAGCACGATACAATGAACTGCAGCCCATTGCGCAAAAAGGCTTTTATGCTGAAACAGTATCAAAAATGATTGCTGATGCCAAAATTGGTAGTATTGGATCAATGGCACTGGATTTTACACAGAATGATGTAGACGGAAATCCGGTTAAGTTATCTTCTTTCAAAGGAAAATATGTACTGGTAGATTTCTGGGCCAGTTGGTGCAGACCTTGCAGAATGGAAAACCCTAATGTAGTGCTGGCTTATAATACCTATAAGGATAAAAATTTTACCGTACTGGGCGTTTCACTCGATCAGGATCGGAGTAACTGGCTACAGGCCATTAAAGCCGATAACCTTACCTGGACCCATGTAAGCGATCTTCAATACTGGAACAATGCCGCAGCACAGTTATACCGTATTCAAAGTATTCCTGCCAATATGCTGATTGATCCAGAAGGAAAAATTATTGCCCGTGACCTGCGTGAGCAGTACCTGCAACAGAAGCTGAAGGAGCTATTGAAGTAGCAGATAGCTTATAGCAGATAGTTAATGGCTTATAGTCAATAGTCAATGGTCAATTGTGAATGGTGAATTTGATATAGTATTGACCATTCACAATTGACCATTGACAACATATCTACTTTCCTAACACTTCCGCATATTTCTTTGCGTCAAATCCTACTATAATTACTTTATCACCTTTTGTAATGACGGGGCGCTTGATGATACTGGTATATTCTACCATTATTGGAATGGCTTTTGTGGCGCTGATAAGAGATGACTGTATAGCCGGAGGTAGCTCCTTGTAAGTCGTGGATCGCTTATTGAAAATGGTTTCCCAGCCAACCTGTTCACACCAGTTTTTCAATTCTTTGGCGGTTATCCCCATGGTTTTATAATCGTGGAATTCGAAACTGATTTTTTGTTCCTTCATCCATGTCATTACTTTTTTCACTGTGTCGCAATTAGGAATACCGTATATAGTGTACATATTGAGTATTGTTTTACTGTCTGCGAATATAATTAAGGACCTGTATAACAGCCTATTCCCCGATTTTCTGAGGTATAGAGCCAGTTATCTAATTTTCCACTGATAATAACCCAATAATCTTTAATTTGTTGTCAAGCAATCGATAAACCTTGAGAATCTACTTATTGTGGGTGGTCTTACTGATTACCTCATCACTTACCGCACAAAAAACAGAAGAAAAGCCCCGTACCATGCTGGGGTTGATTATCGGCAATATACTCGAGGCTAAAACGGGAAAACCACTTGCATTCGCCAATGTACAGCTACAGTTAGTATCCGATACCTCGAAACGATTGAGTAAAGTAGCTGATAAAAACGGCGCATTTGAATTTAATAAACTGGCATTAGGCTATTATCGTTTAATGGTGAACATGGTGGGGTTTGCTGAAACCAAGATTGACAGTATTCATCTCCGCTCTGAACGATACGATTTTAACCTGGGTGATATTAAACTCAATGACGCAGCAAGTGCATTGAATGAAGTAATTGTGTATGCTGAGAAACCACTGATTGAAAACAAAGATGATAAGATTACGTATAATGTAGGGGAGAGTGCGTTGAGTGGGGGCGCAACCACGGCAGAATTATTGAAGAATATGCCATTGATCAATAATGATCCTACCGGTAAAATATTACTCAAAGGAAAAGAACCCAAAATATTGATTGATGATAAACCAACAGAACTCAATGCACAACAATTACAGGACCTGTTGGAAAGTTTACCAGGAAGCAGTATAGAGAAAATTGAAATCATGACCAACCCGCCACCGCAATATGCCACAGAAACGGGCGGGGTCATTAATATTGTTACCAAAAAAGGTAAAATAGGCTGGGTGGGAAGAACTACCGTAAGTGGCGGTACAAGAGGAGAGGGTAATATTGCTTTGAATGCCAGCTACAGAACACAACCTTTCTCTCTCAATATAACAGCGGGTATTGGCGGTAGTGTACTTACCGGTAACAGTTATTCAAAGCGGGAAAATATTTACAAGGATTCAACCAACTATTTCAATAATACCGGTGCTTTTGAAAATAAAAATCTACGTCCTAATCTGCGCGTACAAAGTGATGTCGAGCTAAATAAAAGAAACCAGCTCAATATTACCTATCAGGGTAACCTGAATTATTATGATAATGAAAGTAACAGCACTTTCACCAATATTAATAAAGACAAACAGATCTATCGTTACAGTACCCGTACCAACCGGAGCGATGGGGAAGGTTATGGACATAATGCCTCAGTATCCTATACCCATAAGGCCAAAAATCCGGCAGAATTTGTCAGGGTTATCCTGAATGCCAATTTCAATAAAAACAATAATGACCGTGGATTTTTCCAGGAATTTCTGCAGCCCGATTTATCGCCAACAGGTATAGATTCCACGCAATCGCAGTTCTTCGATAATTATAACCGTTCCGTTTCAGCCAGAATAGATTACAATAAACCCCTGAAGAAAAAAGGGAGTAATTTTTCAACAGGTGTTACCTATAACCGCTCTTATTTCCACAATACATTGAATACAAATTTTCTGCGTAAATCTGACGGTCTGTTTATACCCAACGACTTGCTGAGTAATGATTTTGAATTTCGTCAGGATATCTTTACGGCAAGAGCAGGATTTGGTTTACAACTTAATAAAGGATGGCGGTTGAATATGGGTGTGCAGGCCGAACATACTACCATGGGTTTTACCTTTTTCAAAGGGAACAGCACCAATGTAGACAATGGCTACTGGAACCTATTGCCGAATTTCACCTTACGTAAAGAGTTCAATAAAACATTGAATACCTCTATTGTATACCGGGCCACCATTCGTAGACCAGGTATTGGTGAACTCAATCCAAATGTTGATTATAGTGATCCGTATAATCTTCGTTTTGGTAATCCTTATTTACGTCCAACATTGTCTGATAATTTCGACTGGACCGTTAGCTGGATCAAGGGTAAGTATTATATCAATACATCTGTGGGATATAATAAGCTGAGAGATGTATTCAACTCTATCCGCAACCTGATTGGTGGAGGCAAGACAGAAGTGAGCTGGCTGAATATAGCCGACCGAAAAGAATATGAAGCCAGTATCTGGGGTGGATATACCATCAGCAGACAATGGCGTGTAAATACCAGTATGGGTTATACGATGAACCGATACAGTGAGGCTGAAAAAACACTGTATAAATACCGCGACGGAAACAGTTTTTACAGCAGCTTCAATTACACATTCACACCCAGTAATGTGCTCACTTTTGAAGGAAGTGTACGCTTTAGCAATTTCGCCAATCCACAGGGCAGGAGCCGCAGTAATGTAAACATGAACTTAGGTGTACAGCATCGTTTCTTTGACCGCAGGCTCATCATCAGTTTTAATGCAATAGATCCATTTACGGCCCAGCGTTTTACCACTTATACTTATGGTTCCAACTTCAACTTAGAGAGTTTTAATTCCAGTAATACGCGCAATTTCAGGTTATCTGTCAGCTATCAGTTAAACAGGGTGGTGCAGAAATCGAAGCTAAGTGAGAAGGATAAAAAAGCCGCTTTGCAAAAAGTGAAGAAGGGGGGATAAATGTATATCTGTATAAATTGTAAGTAGATTTTTTTTAGCCACAGATTCACAGATTATTGCGCTATAATCTGAGAATCTGTGGCTAAAAATTCATTCGCCATCCTATCAAATAATTTTATCGCGGTTGCTTTATAGTATAAAATAATAATTCTATTTTACTGTAAAATAAACAACATGAAATACCAGATTAGTCTTGTCATTGCTTCGGTAATCATTGGGTTTCTGTTATTCGCCTTAAGTTATTGGGGCTTCGAAGTAGACCTAAAGCAATCAATAGTGCTGGGTATCAGTGCGGCCGTTACCGGTTTGATCGTAGAATGGATGCGCCCGCTGTTTAAGAAAAAGAAAGCGAAGAGTTAGTTGGATATCGCTTTTATCCTTGTCTTTAGCCAGCTCTCTTTTACCGGTACCAGCCATTGCTCCATTAACGCTTGTTTGGTAGACACTAGGTTATTAAAATAGAGGGTATCTGGGCTGATGAAATGATTCTCCATCGCATAACTGAATTGCGCCAGCGGTATCAGTTGTATTTTATCTTTTACCACAAAAGCAAGTTGCTGTCTGTCGAACATACTCACCTTAAAACGTTCTTCAATTGATTTTACCACACGTACAGAACTGTCGGTACTGCATCCGCTTACACCTGTTGCTGTTTCGTCGGCCATGAAAACCAGGAACTGGCCAAAGAGCAGGTTGGCATAACCTTTAACCGGTGTGCCATGACTCAGCCACTGACTGGTAAACGCTTTCAATATATTTTCTATTTCAAATGCTTCACTGATGAGAAATAACCTGGACGACTGGTACACCCACACACGTGAATCAGGATGAAAATCGGCAGGAATAAAAGATTGATAGTTTAGATCCATAGGACAAAGATAGCAGAAAGCAGATTGCTGATGTTAAATGTCAGATGTCTGATTTTTTTGGGGGTTAGTCAGTCTCAGTTTCGGGTGGTTTGGAGAAAGCGGATATAAAACCCATGAAAATGGCAAGGCTAATATGTCTGAACAGACGGGGAAAAGCAAGCACTTCAGCAGCTTCTTTTTGAAACAATAAACGCCAGCCAATAAAAAAGACAAACAAAGAAAAGCTGATCCAGCACATTCTCTTCCAGGAAAAATACCGCCAGCGAAACTGCTCCGTTCCCTTTTTGAAATAATTTATAACAGCATTCATACTAAGAATGAATAGGTAATCTCCATCATATACGACATCAGATATCAGACATCCGACATCAAAAATCTGCTATCTGCCATCAAACCATGCTCTGCGCTACCATCTCCGCAATATCCAATACCTCTACTTCCTGTTCTTTCTCCCGGTTTTTTACACCGTCGGTCATCATGGTATTACAGAATGGACAGGCAGCGGCAATAAAACCGGCACCTGTGGCAAGGGCTTCATCTGTTCTTTCGATATTGATGCGTTTATCGCCGGGTTCATCTTCCTTGAACATCTGTGCACCACCCGCACCACAGCATAAACCTTTACTCCTGCAGCGTTTCATTTCTACCAGTTCTGCATCCAGGGCTTCGAGTACTTTGCGGGGGGCTTCATAGATATTATTGGCACGACCTAAATAACAGCTGTCGTGGAAAGAAATTTTCTTTCCCTTAAAACTGCCGCCTTCTTTCAGCTGTATACGTCCTTCATCTATCAATTGCTGAAGCAGGGTGGTATGATGAATGACTTCATAATTTCCACCTAGTTCCGGGTATTCATTTTTAAGGGTGTTAAAACAATGCGGACAAGTGGTAACGATTTTTTTGATGCCATAACCGTTCAATACCTGGATATTCTGGTAGGCCATCATCTGAAACAGGAATTCATTGCCAGCTCTACGTGCCGGATCTCCGGTACAGGCTTCTTCTTTACCCAGAATGGCATAGCTGAAACCCACTTTATCGAGTATACTGGCAAATGCCCTGGTGATCTTTTGTGCACGCTGATCAAAACTGCCTGCACAACCTACCCAGAATAATATTTCCGGACTTTCTCCCTTCATCGCCATTTCAGCCATGGTCATCACCTTCATAGCAAAAGTTTTTACGAATGTAAATGAAAAAGCCCTTCAACAAACACTCCCTGGGCTTATTTCATAATCGGTCTGTATTATTCACCTGCTATCCTTATTATTGCAGGGTTTAGTTGCCATATGACTTATATTTTTCTTGTTGCAGCATTGATTAGTTTTCTGGGGCAATTGCCACTGGGTAATATGAGTATTACCGCAACCCAGATAGGCCTGCAGGAAGGGTTTAAAAAAGCCTGGCTCTTTGCTATCGGTGTAGCCATCGTGGAAATGCTTTACCTGCGTTTTGCACTTACCGGGATGGATTGGGTAGTACAACACAAAAGCTGGTTTATTGCATTGGGTTGGGTTACAGTGGCACTCTTTTTATTCCTTGGGGTATTTTCGTTTATAGCTGCCAGAAAGCAAGCTGCAGAGAAAAAGTCAGTGATACTCGATAACCGCTTACACCGCTTCCTGCTCGGACTCATGATGAGCGCACTCAATCCCATACAGATACCTTTCTGGTTTTTATGGACTTCTACCATGATTCAAACCAAAGTATTACCGGTTACGCCTGAAGCCTATAATATGTTTACCGCCGGTGCCGGACTGGGCACGATTGGTGGACTGGCCCTGTATATACATGGAGGTAACTGGCTGGTAAAAAAGAACAACACCAGTAATAGAACACTGAATCAGGTGATGGGGGTGATATTTATGATTACTGCACTGATTCAATTATACAGGATGCTTTACAAACCCTGGATTTAATCAATCTACAATAAAGAGGGTACAACCTTCTTTTGAATAAGTACGGTGGGCATCTGACTGATCACCTACTGTATATACCTGCCCCTTTTTTAAGACATGTTTTGTTCCGTTTTCCAGTTCTGTTTCCATTTCGCCTTCGGCACAGAAGATGATATGCCCCTTACTGCACCAATGATCTGCCAGGTATTCTGGTGAATAGGTAACCAGCCTGATACGGATATCATCACGCCGAATGATACGCCACTCCGCAAAACCCGTAACACCCTGATGAATTTCGGGTGTCACATCCATAAAATCGGTTACTGAAAATGGGAAAGGAGAAAGCACCATGTTATTAATTTCCAATATTGAATAAACAATAACGAATGTCGAAGTAAGATGCGAAAGCAGCAATACAATACCACTTCCTGATTCATTATTCGATATTCATTATTTCTTATTATTAACTGCTGGCCCACTGATCACGTTCATCGGGAGAAAATTTCCAGGGCGCAAAATTGTTTTCTGTATTGCTGAACATGCCATTCCATTCCTGTGGTGCATTGCTTTCTTCCATGATCAATGAACGTCGCAGTTCAAGGATGATGCCTAAAGGAGAAATGCTTACCGGACATTCTTCCACACAGGCATTACAGGTGGTGCAGGCCCTTAGTTCTTCAACTGAAATATAGTCGTGTAACAATGATTTGCCATCGTCTGCAAACTGTTTGTTGGCATTGATGTTTTTGCCCACTTCTTCTATCCGGTCGCGGGTGGCCATCATAATTTTTCTGGGGCTTAATAATTTGCCTGTGGTATTGGCCGGACATGCTGCGGTGCATCTGCCACATTCTGTACAGCTATAGGCATCCATCAGGTTTTTCCAGCTCAGGTCGAAAATATCTTTTGCGCCAAAACGGGCCGGTGGTGCGGCATCGGTAGGTGCGAGTTCGGGTTGCATGGCGTATAAAACCTCATTTTGCACACTGGGCATATTTTTCATCTTACCCTGCACATCCAGCCTTGCATAATAAGCATTGGGGAAGGCCAGCATAATATGCAGGTGTTTGGAATAGGGCAGGTAATTCAAAAAAGCAAAGATGCCCACAATATGGAGCCACCAGCAACTACGTTCAATCAGTACCAGTGTACCATCACTCAAACCACTGAACAGGGGCATGAGTAAACCTGAAAAATAAAACTGTCCGGTCACCGGATAATGACTGTCGCCTCTTTCCTGTAAAACCAGGTCTGTAGCGTTCATGGTCAGGAACAGGCTCATGAGTACAATCTCTGTAAAGAGAATATAGTTGGCATCGGAACGAGGCCATCCATTCAGGTCCTTGCTGATAAAACGTTTGAGTTTTATGATATTGCGTCGGCTGAAGAAAATAATACAAACCAGTATTACACCCACAGCCAGGAACTCGAAAGCATTGATAAGCCAGTTGTATACATTGCCCAGCGGTGCTGCAAAAAGGCGGTGTTTTCCTAAAATACCATCCAGGACGATCTCCAATACTTCGAGGTTGATGATAATGAAACCCGCATAAATAATAAAATGCATCACAGCTACCAGCGGATTGGAAAACATCTTCTTTTGTCCGAATGCCAGCAATAAAAGGTTTTTCCAACGAAGAGAAGGATGATCATTGAGTTTTTCGTCTTTCCCGAGGAAAATATTACGTTTTATCTCACCGGCTTTCCGGGCAAATAACCAGATGGATACTGCAGAAACTGCAAGGAATAAAAATTGCTGGATATATTGCATAAGCAAGTCTTAATGCCGCTAAGATAACAGTTTTGACTGTTTACCCGGATGATTGTTCATTGCTTTTATTGTTGTTACATTTGATGTATAAACCCGTTGCATGTCAGAACGTAATTATATCCTCGATAAAATGGCTTCTGCCCGTAAACTACACCGCATGGCGCTGGAGCTGGCCGAACAACTGAATGGTGATGATACACCGGTGGTGGTACTGGGTATCCGTAATAGCGGAACAGTGATTGCGGAACAGGTAGCAAGTTTGCTGAAGCAGTATATTCCCAATACGATAGAAACTGCTTCTTTATCGCTTGACAAAACCCGGCCGCATGCTGTTGAGATCAGTACTTCCACAGATTTGAACGGGGTTCATGTGGTGATTACAGATGATGTAACCAACAGCGGCAAAACCCTGTTGTATGCTTTAAAACCTTTGTTGGAATTTCACCCTAAAACCATACAGACATTGGTCCTGGTGGAACGTATGCATAAACTCTTCCCGGTAAAACCCGATTTCGTGGGTCTTTCTGTGGCCACTACACTACAGGATCATATTCAGGTGGAGGTAAAAGACGGTGAGGTAGAAGGAGCTTATATTTCTTAGAACCAGAGCATTCTGAATCCGCGTTTCTGTGAAAAATAAACAAGATATTCTTAAACTTATTATATTCAATCCAAGCAAATATAAAATCAAATACTATGGATGCTGCCATATTGGAAAAAGTGAATAGCTGGCTTAACGGAAATTATGATACAGCTACAAAAGATGCTATCCGGAACATGCAGGAAACCCAGCCAGATGAACTGGCCGATGCATTTTACAGGAACCTGGAATTTGGTACCGGCGGACTTCGCGGCATCATGGGTGTTGGAACCAATAGGGTGAACAAATACACCATCGGCATGGCCACACAGGGTTTTGCGAATTACCTGAAAAAATCATTTACCGGTCAGGAAATAAAAGTGGCGATTGGTCACGACAGCCGAAACAACAGCCGCTTTTTTGCAGAAACAACGGCCAATGTATTTGCAGCCAACGGTATTAAAGTATTCCTGTTTGAAGCATTAAGACCTACACCCGAATTGAGTTTTGCCATCAGACACCTGGGTTGTCAGGGTGGGGTGGTATGCACTGCTTCTCATAATCCCAAAGAATACAATGGATACAAAGCCTATTGGAATGATGGCGGGCAATTAGTGCCTCCGCATGATAAAAATGTAATCAAAGAAGTGGAAGCCATTACCAATGTAGATGAGGTAAAATGGGATGGTGGTTCCGCCAATATTACATTATTGGGTGCGGCGATGGATGAAGCTTATATTGATATGGTAAAACAGCTCAGTGTTTACCCTGATGTGATTGCAGCACAGCATGACCTGAAAATTGTGTATACCCCCATTCATGGAACCGGCATTACACTGGTGCCACAGGTATTGAAAGCTTTTGGCTTTACGAATGTTACGATAGTGGAAGAGCAATCAAATCCTGATGGTAACTTCCCTACAGTAGTCTATCCCAATCCCGAAGAAAGTGAAACCATGAGCATCGGTCTGCAAAAAGCCAAAGCGATAGATGCCGATATTTTATTAGGTACCGATCCGGATGCCGACCGGGTGGGAATCGGTGTAAAGAACCATAAAGGCGAATGGGTGCTCATGAATGGTAATCAGACAGCTGTACTGGCTTTTGCTTATATGATAGAAGCCAGGAAAGCGAAAGGTATTGCCATGCCAAATGATATGGTCATATCTACCATTGTAACCACGCAGATGATTAACCAGGTAGCCAGGCAGAATAATGTAGCCTGTTATAATGTACTCACCGGTTTTAAATGGATCGCAGAATTGATTAAAGAAAAAGAGGGAAAAGAAAATTATGTAATAGGGGGAGAGGAAAGTTTCGGGTTGATGATAGGAGATAAGATACGTGATAAAGATGCCATCAGTGCCGTGGCGCTGATGTGTGAAATGGCAGCTTATGAAAAAGCAAAAGGAAGAACACTGTTCGATAAAATGATTGAACTGTATATCCAGTATGGCTTTTATTATGAGAACCTGATCAGTATTACCAAGAAGGGCATGAATGGCCAGAAAGAGATAGCTGCCATGATGGAGAGCTATCGGCAGCAGCCACCTGCTACCATTGATGGAGCTAAAGTAACAGAACTGCTCGATTATGAATTGCAGACAGGCAAAAATCTGATAACCGGGGAAAGCTGGAAGATCGAATTGCCCAAAAGCAATGTATTACAATTCATTACGGAAGATGGTAGTAAAATATCAGCCCGCCCTTCTGGTACCGAACCTAAAATCAAGTTTTATTTCAGTGTGAATACAACCCTGAAAGACAAAGCCGATTTTGATACCCAATATGCAGCTGTACAGGATAAGGTTAAACGAATCATTGCTGATATGAAACTTCAATAAAAACCAGCCCAGTGCTGGTTTTTATTGAAGTTATTGACTTAGTTAACTCTATTGATTTTAAGGTTTTTAAACTCGCCATTTGTAATATTGTATTCTCCTGTTTTATTGCCGTACTGATCAAAGGTGAAATAAGTAAACTGAAATTCCCCACTCACATAATCGGTTCCCGTTTTTATGATTTTCAACTGACCGCTTTGAAAAAAATGGAATTTACCGTGCGTTGAATTGGGCTGATCTTTCCATTCTATAAAATTCCCTGTAAAATTACTGTTCAGTGCAAAGGTTTTACTTTCTGTAATACCATCGCGGGTAAAATCCAATACAGTAAAGCGAACCTGTGTAAAGCTGTCGGCACTGATTTTATGATTACCAAGGATATTCAATAAATGATTACCGCCTGCCACCATGCGTTCAGATCTACAAATAATCTGATCATTGAAATTTTTTTCAGTGCCGGCAACGGAAGCCTTAAAACTTACAGGCAACGGGGTTGGCACAGGTGGTACATCTTCTTTCTTACAGGCAACAAATAAAAGTGAGAAGGCTACTATGCTTATTAATGTCTTCATGATTTATTTTTATTTGCAAGATTCAGTCATGAAGTATTCCTGAAAATATGAGATATGAGCAATGGTTATAAATATCCTTAAAAGGCAGTTGGTCTCACATGAATATGTGGGTAAATTGCTTTTTTCAAAATTCTTTTCACAGTTGAGGGATTTCTTTAACCCGGCAATACGGAAACAGTATATTCGTATTGCTTATGAAACCAAAATTTGACGATACTTATCAGCATAAAGGACTCAGACGGCAGTTGATACAGTTACTGCGGGAAAAAGGTATTACAGACGAAGCAGTGCTGGAAGCCATGAACAATATTCCACGTCATTTTTTCCTCGACTCGGCTTTTGATAAAATAGCCTATGAAGACCGCGCTTTTCCGATAGGAGAAGGGCAGACCATTTCGCAACCCTATACTGTTGCTTACCAGACTCAATTGCTCAAAGTAAAGAAGCTGGAAAAAGTATTAGAGATCGGAACGGGTAGCATATACCAGTCATCGGTACTCGCCGAAATGGGAGCAAAAGTGTATACGATTGAAAGACAGAAAAAGCTATACGATCAGCACAGTTCTTTTGTATTCAAATCGCGTTATCCCAATCTTAAGTTCTTTTTTGGAGACGGGTTTGAAGGGCTTCCTGCCTTTCAGCCTTATGATAAAATACTGATCACCGCCGCCGCACCTTTTATTCCACCCAAGTTAGTGGCACAATTAAAATCCGGTGGTGTTATGGTATTGCCTGTTGACGAAGGTGACAACCAGCGTATGCTCCGTATCACCAAACTCGAAGACGGTTCACTGCAGGAAGAAGCATTCGAAGAATTCTCTTTTGTACCGATGCTTACTGGGAAAAACAGGTAGGTAACAGAAGAATATTGAATGTCCAATATTGAATGTTGAATGAAATAAAAATGTCCAAGCGAATATTTCACTTGGACATTTCTCTGTTCCTTATTCCTCTGTTTCTTTGTTATCTTATTGTTGTATCATATCCATTCCACCACCCTGATCTGCTTTGGTGTTTTTGCGTTTGAAAAGGGTTGCATCGAACTTACCGAAGCGGAAGTTGAAATTCAGGCGTAAAACCTGCGGGTCTCTTCTGCGCTGACTGGTTTGCTGGAACAGATTGCTTTCAGAATAGGATTCAAATAACTGGGTACGGAAAATATCGTTCATGGCCAGTGTTAAAGAGCCGCTCTTTCCATTTTTCCAGGTCCATTCTTTACGGATGGCAAGATCAAATCCATAGCGGGGCAGGTTATAGCCCTGTGCGGTACCCTGTGTACCTCCACCCCACATCATACCACCACCACCGCCACCGCCGCGACCACCACCACCGCCACCACCTGGAGGTAATACAGTTTTAGCCTGATAATCACCGCTAAACTGAACAGATAATGTTTTGGTTAATTTAAAGCTGCTGTTCATTTTGGCAAACCAGCTTACACGTGCATCGTTATTGATGTTTTGGCCAGGAATAGTAGCATTAATCTTGGCACTGAATAAATTGGCACTCAAAGTCAGATCCCACCATTTGGTCACCGGCATTTTATTGCTCAGTTCAAGACCATAAGTGATACTGTTATCGGCGTTGATATAAGAGTTATAGAATACCGGTGTTGTATCGGACGGGTTTAATTCGTTTTTACCGGTATAAGAATAACGTGTAATCAGGTTAGTACTGTATTTAAAGAACGCAGTTACCAGGAAATTAGCGCCACGCTTATAAGCATTGTTATACGAAACTTCAAACGAGTTGGTAAACTCAGGTTTCAATCCTGCATTACCGATATTGATGTTCTGCGGATCAGAATAATCCGGGAACGGCATTAACTGGAAGAAATTAGGTCTGTTTACACGACGTGAATAGTTCAGTTGTAAATCTTCCTTATCGGTCATCTTATACGTGATAAATGCGCTTGGGAACAGACTCAGAGGAAAATCTACTTTGAATTGTGAAGAGTCGGCACCCGTTGTTTTTAAAAGTGTTCCTGTATAGTTTGAACTTTCAGCACGTAAGCCCAGTTGGTAGCTGAATTTTTTTACTTTAAAACTATAAGTGGCATAAGCTGCATATACCTGGTCATTGAATTTATAACGATTGCTGATTGCAGGAACAAGTGTGTATTTACTTGTGCCATAATCGTACCTGAACTGGTTACTGGTATTGCCAAAATCGCGGAACGCAGCACGGGCACCTAATTCCAGCTTACTGTCATCACTCAAAGGATTTTCATAATCGGTCTGGAACGTATAAAACTTGTTGGTACCATTACCGGTTGTTTGTTGCAACAGTGCAGGGAACTTGATACTGTTATCTGCCCTGTAGGTGTTGGTGCCTGTAAATGCGTTATTATCGTTTTTACTTGAATTGAAATTCAGATCGGCAGAAATATTTTCTCCGTTGCGTGCAAAATTGTGTTTATAACTTAACTGTGTTCCGAAGTTTTCAAAATTACTACGGCTATTATTCTGAATCTGGTTGTAGGAAGTAAAACTGTTTTGTACAGTAGAGTCAACTCTTTGTGTGTTCACATTATCAAATTGACCCTTGTTATAATTGGCCGCTACTGAGATGGTATTTCTGTTATCAACAAGGAAGTCAAATCCACCACGGAAGAAACCAAAATAACCTTCATTCACCCCTTTACCTGTTGTTTTTACATTGCTGGGGGTTGAAAAAAGATTGCTTCTGTCTGTGAAGTTATTGGAGATGGATTTACGCTGGTTAAAGTTGGCACTCAGGAATGCATTGATTTTATTCTGACGGATATTGATATCACCACCCAGGTTCACACGGGCACGTGAATCGATACCTGTTCTGATACCGCCATTATAACCGGTTTTTTTATTTTTCTTTAAAACAATGTTCAGGATACCTGCATTACCACCCGATGCATCGAATTTGGCAGAAGGATTGGTAATCAGTTCAACCCGCTCAATAATATCTGCCGGAAGCTGATCAAGGGTAACGGTTGTAGGACGACCATCAATAAAGATGGTAGGAGCCGCATTTCTCAATGTTACGTTTCCATCCACATCCACATTAAGCGCTGGAATGTTTTTCATGATCTCAGTAGCAGTCTGACCGGCACTTACCAGGTTCTTGTCTACATTAAAGATCTTTCTGTCGATGCCCATTTCAAACTGGGGTTTAGCCGTTGAAGTAACGGTAACATTGCCCAGGTCATTTGCATCAGGTTCCATTTTGATATTACCCAGATCTTTATCGGTCATACCTGCCAACTGCTGCATAGCTCCGGCTGCGCCAGCTTCTCCGCGGGCAGGCATTTTAATACCAAAGGATACGGTTTTTTCGAGTGCCGCATAACCTAAAGCACTGAATTTCAGCTTAAAATCACCAAAAAGTGGCAGGTTTTCAAAGCTGAAATCACCATTGGCACGTGTAATCTGTGTATTTAAAATGGCTTGCACCATTTTTTTGGCTACTGTGTCGAAACGGTTACCTGAAATCTGAACGGTAACGCCCTCAATACCTTTATTGGTTTTGCTGTCAACGATTTTACCATAGAAATGACCAGCATTCATATTGGCGGCACCGCCGCCCATTCTGGCACCCGGAAACTGGGCAAAAAGGGTAGAGGAAAGAAGAACTAAAACCAAACTTGTAAATAATTTGCTCATGTTTTTATGTTGAATTATACTAATGCAAAGGTGCGATGATGTTTCTGTTTGTCTTTTTACATTACACAGACGGTAGTATGACAATTTTAAATGGGTAAAGTTTGAAACTGTATACCCCTGAAAGGATGACTTGTCGGTGATAGCCTGTTTTAATTCGGTGTATCAGGCCAGCAGGGTGATAAAGACCTGTAAAAGTCCGATCATGAAACCAAGAATAGCCCCCAGAATTTCAATAAACCGGAATTCTTTCGACATAATCGATACCAGGATGCTTTCCAGCTTGTCCGTTGAAAAACCGGCTACTTTCTCCACTACAATGCGTTCAAGGTCGAGTTGCTGCTGCAGGTTGCCCATATAGCGTTGCATGAGTACCGGGAAAAGGGTTTCCAGTTCTTTCAGGAATACTGTTTTTAGTTGCTGAATGGTGTTTTCACCGATAAACATGCTGATGATGGGCATTTCGTCAGCTAATTTTTTACGCAGAAAATGGTCTATATGCTCTTCTACCAGTGGCATGAGCTGTTGTAAATTACCGGGGTCGGTTATCTTTTTTTCGATATCTGAGAAGGAAAGCAGCTCCTCACTCACCAGTTTGCCCAGCTTTTCGGCAAATTGTTGCTGTCTTTTCGGGAAAATACCCTGAAAAGTGATACCCAGTATTTTACGGGGTTCACGCGGATGAAAGAGCATTTTGATGGCAATCCAGTTGGTGAACCACCCGATAAATGCCGAAATGAGGGGAATTAGTATTAAAGAATAACTCATGTATAAAATTTAAAAAACCTATAAGTTTCCATCTTATAGGTTTTACGAGGGAGAACGATGGGTCTCGAACCCACGGCCTTCAGTGCCACAAACTGACGCTCTAACCAACTGAGCTACGCTCTCCGTTTTATTGGAGTGCAAAAATAGGGGTAATTGAACATTTTTCATATAAGAATCCCTTGTTTTTTTCGTTTAGCCATTCATCAAAACCTTTGTTAATTGGTGAAATTGATGAATCATCGATAGGGCTTTTCAGTTATTTTTGAAGGGTATCATGCAAAAAATCAAGGATTTTATGAAGAGTAGAAAAGGATTGGTTGTTCTCGCCGTAGTATTATTCGGCGGACTGTTCTTTGCGTTCACGTACACAGGAGGTGGAACGGATGTGGTTTTATCGCAGCGTCAAAGACTATTATCTGCGGTAGGTTCCTTACTGGAGTCGCAGCATTATAGTCCGAAAAATATCAATAATGATTTCTCCAAAAAACTTTTCCAGAAATTCCTCGATGAACTTGATGGTGATAAAAGTTTTTTTCTGCAGTCCGACATCAATGCATTACAGAAGTATGAAACCACACTCGATGATGAAATCAAGGGTGCCGATATACGCTTCGCTCCTGCAGTAGGTGTTATCTATGAAAAAAGACTCACAGAAGTATCAGCTTTATTCAAAGAAATACTTTCACAACCTTTTGATTTTACAAAAGAGGAAACTACCATGCTTGATGGGTCAAAACTGCCTTATGCTGCCAATGAAGCTGAGCAGAAAGACAGATGGAGAAAATTGCTCAAATATTATACACTCGAAAGATATGTTGACCTGCTTGAACAAAGAGAGCAAAACAAAGGCAAAAAAGATTTTCATGTAAAGACGGATGCTGAGCTGGAAACGGAAGCAAGAGGACTGGTATTGAAAGCCATGAATAAGCGCTTTGACAGAATCAAAAGCACCGTAAAAGAAGAACAACGATTCAATACATTTATCAATTCTGTGACGAGTTTAATGGATCCTCACACGGATTATTTTGCACCAGTTGAAAAAAGATCTTTTGATGAACAGATGAGTGGCCGTTTCTATGGAATCGGTGCACAACTCACCGAAGATGATTTTGGCGTAAAAATAGCATCAGTTCAGCCTGGTGGTGCTGCCTGGAAGTCTGGTGAGCTGGCCGTTAACGATGTGGTATTGAAAGTGGCACAGGGTGCGGCTGAACCTGTAGATGTTGCCGGTTTTGCAACAGAAGATGTGGTAAAACTCATCAGGGGTAATAAGGGAACTGAAGTGAGGTTGACCGTAAAGAAATCGGATGGTACCATTAAAGTCATCACTATGCAGCGCGATGAAATTGTACTGGATGAAACTTTTGCGCGCAGTGCTGTAGTAAATGAAGGAGGTAAAAAGATTGGTTATATCTGGCTGCCTGAATTTTATGCAGACTATGAGCGTGAAAACGGAAATCGTTGTTCTGAAGATGTGGCCAGGGAACTGGTTAAACTGAAAAAAGAAAATATCCAGGGGCTTGTGATGGATCTTCGTAATAACGGAGGTGGATCTTTATATGAAGTGATACAGATGGTGGGCCTCTTCATTAACCAGGGGCCAGTGGTGCAGGTGCGCGACCGGGACGGAAAGGCCAATGTGTATGGCGACCAGCGTCCGGGTACTTTGTATGATGGTCCATTGGCTGTATTGGTAAATGAACTCAGTGCATCGGCCAGTGAAATTTTTGCAGGTGCCATACAGGATTACAGGAGGGGAGTTGTTATTGGCAGCACTTCTACCTATGGCAAGGGCACAGTACAGAAAACCGTTCCCTTTGGAAATGTAGTGGATATGAACAGTGGCAGAACCGATCTGGGTGCCGTTAAACTTACTTTCCAGATGTTCTATCGTATCAACGGAGGCTCCACACAATTAAAAGGTATTGAACCCGATATCGTATTACCTGATTCGTATGAATACCTTAAGATCAGGGAAAAAGATGTTCCCAATGCTTTACCATGGGATCAGATCAATAAAGCCACATATCTCACCTGGCACAAAGATTATGGTCATGACCTGGTTATACAGACTGAAAATGAAAGGGTAAAACAAAATGCCTCGCTCAATCTGTTAAAAGACAACCTTGTCTGGTTATCTAAACTCAACGATGAGCCTGCCAGTCTGAATATCACCAAATACCGTGATCTGCAAAAGAGAATACGATCTACGGTCAACCAGAATACAACATTACTCAGGCTGGGTCAGGAAATGAATGTGGTGCCAGCGGAAGTTGATAAGGACAAGTTTTTCAACAATCCCGATAAAAATAAAGGGGAGCGTTACCAGGCCTGGCTCCGTTCTCTTAAAACAGATATGCATATTGGTGAAACAATTAAAGTGTTGGGTGGACTTGCAACAGAGATTACAAAAGCTACTGCTGCCGTCAAATAAACAATTCAACGAATTATAGTAAATTTGCAGGCGACTCCTGAAGGGTCGCCTGTTTTTTTTCAGCTAAACCAAGTGAGAAATGGAGCCAGTAAAGAAATGGTATGCCTTATATACGAAGCCAAGATGGGAGAAAAAAATAGATTCAGTACTCATAAGAAAAGGTATTGAAAGCTGGTGCCCGGTTCAGAAAGTGGAACGCCAGTGGAGCGACCGTAAAAAAATCATTGAAGACCCGCTGTTTAAATCTTATGTATTTGTACGGATACTTCCCGATGAAAGAACGAAAGTATTAATGACAGACGGGGTACTGAACTTTGTACATTATCTCGGCAAGCCTGCCGTAATAAAAGATGAAGAAGTAGATACCATCAAAAAATACCTGGCCGAAAAAGATGCCAGCATTGCCATTTTATCAGAAGAAGGCTATCAGGCAGAAATGAAAATCAAGGTAAACCATGGGGTGTTCATGGGTAATGAGGGAACTGTCATCAGAGGCGGCAAGAAAAAAGTCTATGTAAAACTCGAAAGCCTCGGTCAGGTAATGGTAGTAGAGTTTCCGGCAGAGTATTTATCAGTTATATAAAGCTGCAAGCTGCAGGCTACAAGTTTCAAGTTTTTGAGAAAAATGAGGTAGCTACTAACCACTTGTAGCTTACAGCTCAAATCTTCCACTCCACCACTTCATTCGCCCATTCTTTTCTGTAAGGTGTAGTAATGCGTATATAGTTGTCGGTATAACCTTCCATCATTCCATTTTTTTCGAATGCTTCAAAGAGCACTTTTCTGGTTTGTCCGTTATGCTGCCCGGTGAAATATTGCATTTTCATGTAAGAAAGGTTACGCAATGTTTTATTTCTTTCATTTCTTACCTGAATCGGTACAACGGGTTGAATATCCAATGCTTTGGTATGATCGCGCTCTGAATAAGTAAATACATGCAGGTAAGAAATATCCAGTGCGTGGAGGAAGTCAAAAGTCTCTTTGAAGTGCGCATCTGTTTCACCCGGGAAGCCTACAATCACATCTACACCAATGGCACAATGCGGCATCAGTGTTTTAATGAGTTGTACCCTTTCTGCATAGAGTTCCCTTTTATAGCGACGACGCATCAAACCCAGTATTTCATTGCTTCCACTCTGTAAGGGTATATGAAAATGAGGCATGAACTTATCGCTGTTCGCAACGAATGCAATAATGTCGTTGGTTAAAAGATTGGGTTCAATGGAAGAAATGCGATAACGTTCTATACCAGACACTTTATCCAGTTCACGGATCAATCCAAAAAAATCTTCCTCATGGCGACCACCATCCGGTCCTTTACCAAAATCGCCGAGGTTGACACCGGTGAGTACAATTTCTTTAACTCCATCTGCCGCCAGTTGATGTGCATGTTTCAACACATTCTCAATACTGTCGCTGCGGCTTTTACCACGTGCCATCGGAATGGTACAGAACGAACAGTTATAATCACATCCATCCTGCACTTTCAGGAAAGTACGGGTACGGTCGTTTTGAGAGAAAGAAGCGTTAAAGCCACTCACTTCATCAATATCACAGCTGCAGATACGAGCAGGGTCGCCTTTTGATAATTCATTGATGTGTTGAGCAATATTAAATTTTTCTGCAGCCCCCAAAACAAGATCAACACCGGGGATCGATGCAATTTCTTTGGGTTTTAATTGTGCATAACAGCCGGTGATAACCACAAAACTTTCAGGACTGCGTCGCTGGATACGTCGAACCAGTTGCCGGCACTCTTTGTCGGCATTATCTGTTACAGAACAGGTATTGATTACGTATACATCGGCTGCCTCATCAAACCCCTTTTTCTCAAAACCTTCCTGCTCCATCATTCTCGACAGCGTAGAAGTTTCTGAAAAATTCAGCTTACAGCCTAAAGTATGAAATGCAACACTACGTTTCTGACTCATGGGTGGCAAAGGTAGGAAGGATTATGGAATTGAAAACGGTGAAACTGAAATATGAAGTGGTCTTTCTGTGCATGCATAAACATTTGGTAATTAAATTTTTATATAGAACCGATCCTGCTTACGCCTATTTATCATTTGATCATCGGGTATTATCTGCGAAACGGTTTTTGTTTAATAACTTAGAAGAAGAGAATATTCGATTGTTTAACATGCTTATACTCGTGAAAAAACATATTTGGAACAGGTGGATTGGTTCTGCAGAACAGTTTACCCTTGAACAAAGGATATTTCATGCCATTTTGTTGATACTGTTGCCCATTCTGCTCATCTCTTCCATTTTTGATATCATCATCGGTCTTATTACCATCGGGCTTTATTTGTTTTTTGCACTGGCCTGCCAGTTACTGTCTTATTACCTCTCGAGATACAGGCAAAAAAGCAATATGGCAATTATATTATTCGGACTGAATGGGTATGGTTTCCTGGCGATGAACTATTATTTCAATTCCGGTATCCAGGGGCCTACATTATTATTATTTCTGCTGGCTACCATGATTATTCTGGTCGTGTCGCCCGATAAGATGAACAGGCTATGGATGTCTATGAACCTACTGCTGGTGATTGGTTTGTTATGGATGGAATACAGTGTTCCTGATTTTATTGAATTAACTTATGAAAGCAGGACCGTATTATTTGCCGATATTACTTTCTCTTATTGCTGCAGCCTGTTGATTATTTATGGGGTGACTACTTATATCAAGTTCAATTATGCACGTGAACGAAAACTGGCTGTCGACAGGGCTGAAATTAACGCACAGCAGAAACTGCAACTGGAAAAAATTGATGAACAGAAGAATAAACTTTTTTCCATCATTGGTCACGATGTAAGAGGCCCTTTGATGCTCATACGTGGTTACCTCGATCTCATGGAACACCCGGATGCACTCAATGAATCAGAGTCGGAACAATTGCGTCAGCAGTTGCAGGAAAGTGTGGATGGTACCATCGAAATGCTGGAGAACCTGCTTGAGTGGTCAAGATTGCAATACCTGCAGGAAACCCGGTGGGAGCAGGTAGATGTATCCGGAACCATTGATCAGGCACTGGTATTACTGGAAAAACAGGCTGCTAAAAAACAAATACAGATACAACGGATTAAGCCTGACAATGCAACCATCATTGCCGGAAATAAACGGATCATGGAACTGGTTTTCAGGAATGTAATCCAGAATGCCATCAAGTTTACACCTGTTCATGGTAGTATTGAAATTAGTGAGCTTATAACAGCTGATGATTACACAGTAGCCATAAAAGACAATGGTATGGGGATGTCGGATAACCAATTGAAAAGCCTCTTTACATTTAAGGCAAAAACAACTTATGGCACCAACCGAGAAAAAGGAACAGGTATGGGGCTGATGCTTTGTAAGGAACTGTTATCGGGTATTGAAGGAACCATTACTGCTGAAAGTAAAGAAGGGGAGGGCAGTCTTTTTCAGGTAAAGTTTAAGAGGCAGCATTAGCGTTGCTAAACAAAAAAACTTTGCCGCTATTGATCATCAATAAGCGACAAAGCATATATACACTAAAACTACGAGACAATCAGAAACTGTCAGTGGTCATCATTCTTTTGCCGGACGGATAAGAGGTGTTAGGCTCATTTTCTGCCGTTATAAAGATGAGGTTAGGTTTCACAGATGATATGGTTTCAAAGGAAACGGTTAAGCGCCTGGATAATAAACTGCCTGAACTATTAATCCGGCCGATATTTTTAATAGGGTTATTCTCCGAACCCATCCATACTACATAACTTTCTTTTGGAGGATCAAGCCTGTTTACTTCAGCAAGATTTGATAACTCAAGTTTGATAACATAGTTTTTGTTATCATCCTTTGATACCTTAACATACCCCCTTGCTGCGGGTACTTCCGTGGATGTCTGAAAATTTATTTTTTTAGAGCATCCCTGAAAGGCTACAAGGGCAATTAAACCTAAACAGGCTGTTCGTAGTATACCCATTGGGGTTTTATATGCAGGCAATATTTTCATTTGTTTTCTTTTAAAGTATTAATCTTTTTTTGTCACAAAACCGGCTATTGCTTTTCCTAATTCATCCATGTCTTTGCCAAATTCAGTTTTAAAGGCCGACCAGTTTCCTTTCTCTGTATCATAAGTGTCGATACGGGTTTTCAGGTCTTTGTTTTGCAATTCCATAGCATCGATTCTGGAAGCATAAACAGCATCCATTTTCTGTCCGGATTTGGTCATCTTAACACGCAATTCAGCAATCCTGATTTTATTATTTTCAATGGTTGCTTCAGCATTGTTTTTAAAGATTTTCCATTCGGCCTCATTGGCCTGTTTCTGGGCTTCAGTAAGTGTTTCTACTTTTGCGTCCTGCAAATTTTCCTGTGCATTTTCAACTTTTATTTCGGCAGCTGCTTCTTTTTCAGCAGCGGTCTGACAGGCATTCAGCGATAACAGCATAGTTACTGACAAAAGGAAGGGGAGGGTTGTTTTTTTCATTTTTTTGTTGGTATAGATGGTGGTTTAAAAAATTGGTAACAGATTATGATCAAAGAAAATGGTTGAATCTTTGTTGAAGCGGAGTAAGAATCGTCTCAGTAAAGGGTACAGTGGTCCAGTGTTGATTACGAATCCACTCAAGCCATCCATTCCTGATGTTTAGTGTAGTGTCTTTTAAAACACCATAATTTATTTTGGGAATCCGCTTCAGTAAAGTCCATGTTTCGGTGAAAGTCATAATTCCTGATTGAATAGTAATTGATCAGCAAAGGTTGATCTTTTACCTGCTAATTCTATTACAGATATCAGGATAAGAGTTACATGATTAACGCCCGGCGCAAATAACAGGGTAAAACAAAGAAGGGGAAAAGAGTAGATGTGGTATCGGTTTTATGGCAGCATCAATAGTCGTTGGTTGATCCTATCCTGTCAGAATAATCTTACTAATATCGAATAACCAATGCTTCCGAAATCGCTGTTTATTAAGTAATCATCCTGAAAAACATGATCAAAGCTGAGTCTGAACTGAAAATTTTCTTTTTTACTCAGTGATAGAAGAACAGTTTGCCTGAACCCCCAGTCTGTATTTCCTGATGAAAAAGATGGGCCGATACTGGTGGCCATTTGTATGGGTTTATAGATGCGGTATTGGATTCCTGCATGAATACTTTCTAATCCATCTTTGGGTATCAGTGGTTGTCCGTTGATGATTCTTAACTCTTTAGTGCCGCCAAAAACAGAAGAAGTGCCTTCTGTAAACAGTCCCGTTTTCTGACCCAGTTGCCGATAAATTTTTATTCCTGCGCCCATTCCAAAGGCATTCTGCCGGGCATTTTTATCATACTTAGTATCTGTAATCTGCCCAAAAACAGAAAAAGACCACTTCTTAGATGCCGATTGGGCATTACCCTGACAAACTGAAAAAAGTAACGTAAAAAACAGACATACATGCTTCATAAAAAAAAGAGCATTTTTCAGGTATAAATGTTGCCTAAATAATCCTTAATGATCAAAGCTTAACACCCTTGTTACTTTCCAACCGTCATCTGTTTTCTTCCAGATCATCACATTTTTAAAAGTGCCACAATCATCTTTTCCGTTTTCCAGATGACAGAAGCGGTGTAAACAGCTTTCAATAGCCCCATGACCCGGAACCGGGTATACTTCCAGGCTTCCGGGTACAAGTGTTCTCCTGAAATTGTTGTTGCGGTTGTTCTGAAAAAGCGTAATCAACTTCGCTTTTGTCTGCTCATAATTGTCCAGTCCCCCTTTATCGTGATAAAATTCAAGGTTTTTGTCGAAAAAAGACATCATTGTGTTGAGGTCTTGCCGGTTCATGGCATCAAACATCAGGCTGTCGGCTTTTCTGATTTCCTGGTAAAGTGAGTTATCTGAAACCTGCCGGGTAGTTTTTGTTGGTATAAAAGCAGTAAAACCAAGGCCACCTATCAGTAGTAAGTATTTAAACATGCAAATCGTTTAGGTGAAGATAAGCTGGTCTGCAAACCTGCCTAAAAGACTTACATAAACGGGGCTCAGGTTGGCAGACAGAGTTTTTCAACTTTACCCGGGTTTCAGTCCAGCTTCTCATATATAACTAGCTGCTTTATAACATTTTCTTAAAAAAACGGAAACGGCCCTCTCCATTTTCAATTTTAGGATTAATAAGGTATGTTTGCCAGTCTTAAAAAACCAAAACCAATATGCAGTTTACCCGTATTAATAATCTGGTGGGTTGGGTAGTATGTTTTATTGCCTGTACCGTGTATGTTTTAACCGCCGAAGCTGGTGGCAGTTTCTGGGATTGCGGTGAGTTTGTGAGCAGTTGTTACCGCTTACAAATACCACACCCTCCAGGCGCCCCTTTATTTGTAATACTGGGTCGTTTATTCATTGTTGTATTTGGTGATAACCCGATGGCTGCTGCCAAAGCGGTGAATATCATGAGTGCCCTGGCCAGTGGTTTTACCATCTTATTCCTTTTCTGGACTATTACCCATTTCGCACGCAGGATTGTAAGTGTGAAAACAACAGATACCATAAATAGTGGACAACTATGGAGCATTATGGGTGCAGGTGTGGTAGGTGCCCTGGCCTATACTTTCAGCGATTCATTCTGGTACAGTGCTGTAGAAGGTGAGGTATATGCATTATCTTCCTTTTTTACCGCCATTGTATTCTGGGCCATATTGAAATGGGAAAATCATGCCGATGAACCCGGAGCCGACCGCTGGATCATTTTTATCTTCTTCATGATGGGTTTGTCAATCGGTGTTCACTTATTGAACCTCCTGACCATCCCCGCCATTGTAATGGTGTATTATTTCAGGAAAAGAGACAATTTCAATTATACGGTTATCCGCAAATGGTTTCTTCTTTTAACCGCTATTGGTGGTGTGCTGGCATTTATTGGCGCACTTATCATGGCTAATAGCGATGTAACAGAAAGAAACCCGACCATGGATAGTACATTGGCAGGGTTAATGATACTGGGTACAGCTTTAGCTATTGGCTTATTGTTCCTGGTAGAAGGTATTAATAAACAGAAGAAAGCCGTTTATGGTGGTATCTATATATTCTTTGTATTAGCCTGTATTATTACAGGAGCCGTTCAGGTAGGCGTGATCCAGTATACCGTAAAATTTGCCGGTTCATTCGACCGCTGGTTCGTGAATGGTTTTGGATTGCCTTTCTTCTCCGGTTTTGCCTTTTTCTTCCTGCTCATGGCCGGATTAATCTGGTATGGTCTGAAATATGCAGCCCGTAAAAACTGGGCATACCTGCGCTTGGGTTTATGGTGTGTAACATTTATGCTCATCGGTTACAGCACTTATGTAACCACCATGATCCGCAGTAATGCAAACCCTTCTGTAGACATGTACAATGTAGATAACCCCATCAGCCTTGTGGGTTATCTCGGTCGTGAACAGTATGGTGATTTTCCTTTGTTGTACGGACAGAAATTTACCGCTCGTCCGGTTGACCTGAAAACAACAGGCATGCGTTACCAGAAAGCAAGAGATAAGTACATTGAACTGGGTGAAGACAGAAAATATTCTTTTGCGCCTGCCGATAAAATGATTTTTCCACGTGTATGGGATATGAGTAACGATCAGAACCATGCCGATTATTATGCGTATTTCCTTGGTATTAATCGAATGAATGATGGTAGCTGGGAACGTGATCCGAACCAGGCCGACAATATTAAATTCTTCCTGCAGTACCAGGTAAACTGGATGTATTTCCGCTACTTCATGTGGAATTTTGCAGGTAAGCAAAATGATAACCAGGGATTATTTGCCGGTAATGTAAGAGACGGTAACTGGATTACGGGTATTGCCCCAATCGACAGGTTCATCTATGGCGATCAAAGTATGATGCCGGATAGCCTGAAGAATAATAAAGCCAATAATACACTCTTTGCTTTACCATTGATTCTCGGATTATTAGGATTGTTCTATCACCTGAAAAAACGCGGAGACGATTTTGGTGTGAACTTCCTCATGTTCTTCTTTACTGGTTTTGCCATTGTATTATACCTCAATCAGCCCGGGTACCAGCCACGTGAACGTGACTATGCATATGTGGGTAGCTTTTATGCATTTGCGGTATGGATTGGTATTGGTGTACTGAAAGTAAGAGACTGGTTAGGCAAAGCCGTAAAACAGGCAGGTGCATCAGCCATGCTGGCTACCTTTATCTGTTTACTGGCTGTACCAGTACTTATGGCGCAGCAGGAATGGGATGACCATGACCGCAGTAAAAAAGTATTGGCACCCGATCTGGCAAAGGATTACCTCGAAAGCTGTGCACCTAATGCTATCCTTTTCACTTTCGGAGATAATGATACTTATCCATTATGGTATGCACAGGAAGTAGAAGGCATCAGAAGAGATGTACGTGTAATTAACTATAGTTTATTGGGTATCGACTGGTACATCAATCAGCTTCGCTATAAAGTAAATGAAAGTGCACCGATAGATGTGATCTGGTCTGCAGAACAGATTGAAGGTGGTAAACGTGATTTCATTGAATACAGACCCGATCCGAATATTCCGGAGAACAGGTATTATGACCTGTATGACCTGATGAAAAATTATGTGGGTAAAGACAATGAGCAGAACGATTACAGTTATCCAGTGAGAAAATTATCTGTACCGGTTGACCGTGATTTTGTGATCAAAAATGGTACAGCCAATGCTACAGACAGTATTGTGAGTGAATTGCGTTTTGAAATCGCCAAAACCTCACTCATGAAAAATGACCTGGCTGTACTCAATGTGATTGCTGCCAATAAATGGCAACGTCCTATCTATTTCACCGCACCGCAAACAGATGGCTTAGGATTAGACCAGTTCCTCCGCAGAGATGGAATGACCTACAGGTTAGTGCCGGTAGAAAACGACAGGGTAAATACCAACTGGATGTTGGATAAAGTAACCAATAAGTTCAAATTTGGTAACGCTAATGTACCTGGTGTTTATTTTGATGAAGAAAACCGCAGACATCTGAATAGTATCCGTACTGCTTATGCAGACCTGGCCCTTGACCTGGCATCCAAAAACAGAAAGGAAGAAGCGCGTAAGGTATTGAACCAGGTAGACAGCATGATGTATGAAGGCAATATGGCGTATGGTATGACCAGCAGAGGTAACCTGCATAACAGGAACTCACTGGTATTCCTTGAAGCCTGTTACCTCTCAGGTGACACAGCACTGGCTACCAAAGTATCTACATCAGTGAAAAAAGACCTCGAGCAGCAGGTGCGTTTCTACAATTCATTGAGTGGCAGAAAAGCCGAAGGCATGGAACAGGAAAAACGAGCTGCAGAAAGTTATTTACAGGCAGTTGCCCAGATGCAGACGATGTATAACCCCAAACTGCAGATACCCGGTAAGATGATGGCGGCTGATACAACAGAGAAATAAATAACCATTATAACTGATGTATACAAGGGCCTCCTGTTCGGGAGGCCTTTTCTTTTACGCAAATCGCAAACCATTCAGTCCCTTTACTTGTTAAATTGCAGAGACATGATCGGACATAGATTCATACATTTCGACCCCAATGAGAACAGTCAGAGTAAATTTGAACAGTTACTCAACCTCTTTATGCAGCTGCTTACCTATACCAATGGCGATGCAGGGGAGGCTTTGCAATGGCTGAATGAACTCGATAAACAATACCAGCTTACCGATAATGAGTATGGTATGGGCGACTTCATAGAGGACCTCAAACAGAATGGTTACCTCAATGAAGACCCTGCAAGTGGTAATTTCAATATCACAGCCAAATCGGAGCAGACCATCCGCAAGAAAAGCCTGGAAGAAATATTCGGAAAACTTAAAAAAAGCAGACAGGGTAATCACCAGACTTTCAAACCCGGACAGGGCGATGAAATAAACCCAGATACACGTCCATTCCAGTTTGGAGATATGCTGGAGCAGATTGATTTTACAGAGAGTATCCGTAATGCACAAATCAATCGTGGAATCGACAGTTTCACCATGCAGGAAGATGATCTCCAGATCAGGGAAAGTGATTTCAAAACACAAACATCTACGGTGTTGATGATTGATATCTCTCACTCCATGATTCTCTATGGCGAAGACCGGATAACACCTGCCAAAAAAGTAGCCATGGCACTTAGCGAGCTCATCACTACCAAATATCCCAAAGACACATTGGATATTGTAGTGTTTGGTAATGATGCCTGGAGTATTGAAATAAAAGACCTTCCTTATTTACAGGTAGGTCCTTATCATACAAATACCGTTGCCGGACTTGAACTTGCCATGGATTTACTGCGAAGAAGAAAGAACCCCAATAAACAGATATTTATGATTACAGATGGTAAACCCACCTGTTTGAAAATCGGGGGGCGTTATTATAAAAACAGTTTTGGGTTAGACAGAAAAGTAGTGAACCGTTGTATCAACTTGGCCGCACAGTGTAAGAAGCTGAAAATACCGATTACTACATTTATGATTGCTTCTGATCCATACCTGCAGAAGTTTGTACAGGAGTTTACGGAAATGAATAACGGAAAAGCCTTTTTCGCCAGCTTAGATAAACTCGGAGCCTTTATTTTTAAAGACTTCGAAAGTGGTAAAAGAAGAACCGTCTATTAAATGAACCAAAACTCCCGTTCTCCCTTTCTCCCTGTTAAAATGCTTTGAATATTTTAAAACCAAATATGCAAGAAATGATTAACAGGGAGAAGGGGAGAAAAGGAGATGATAATAAAACATTATGATGAAGGATATTAATACTTTAGGACAACTGAAAAAGAGTGGTTACCAACCAAGAACGGTGAAAGAAGAGATCAGATCAAACCTGATCCGTTCCATTCAACAGAAAGAACAACCCTTTACAGGAATCATTGGTTATGAAGACACCGTGATACCCGATACCGAGCGTGCCATTCTCAGTCGCCACAATATTCTGTTCCTCGGTTTAAGAGGCCAGGCAAAGACAAGGATGGCGCGGCAGATGGTTGATCTGTTAGATGAATATATTCCTGTGATTGCAGGTTCAGAAATCAATGATGATCCACTTCAGCCCTTGAGTAAGTTTGCGAAGGACCTGATTGCGGAGCATGGAGATGAAACACCTATTCGCTGGCTTCATCGTAGTGAACGTTATGGTGAAAAACTGGCAACGCCCGATGTAAGTGTGGCTGATCTGATTGGTGATATAGATCCCATTAAAGCGGCCAACCTGAAACTCAGTTTTGCAGATGAAAAAGTTATTCACTACGGTATTATCCCCCGAAGCAACCGGGGTATTTTTGTGATCAATGAATTGCCCGATCTGCAGGCAAGGATACAGGTGGCATTGTTCAATATTTTACAGGAAGGCGATATACAGATTCGTGGTTTTAAGTTAAGGATGCCGCTCGATATTCTTTTTGTATTCACCGCCAATCCGGAAGACTATACCAATCGGGGCAGTATTGTAACACCTTTAAAAGACAGGATACAGAGTCAGATACTCACACACTATCCCAAAACCCTTGAACATTCATTGGCCATCACAGAACAGGAAGCAGACATAAGTCAGGACCAGGCCTCCAGGGTAGAGGTAAGTGATCTTATTAAAAGGCTGATTGAACAGGTGGCATTTGAAGCACGTAACAATGAATACGTGGATAAAAAAAGTGGAGTAAGTGCCAGGTTAACCATTGCTGCTTTTGAAAATGCGGTGAGTACCGCAGAAAGAAGGGCATTGATACATGGTGAAGCAAAAACACAGGTTTGGATCAGTGACCTGAGTGGTATTATTCCTGCCATTACCGGTAAAATAGAACTGGTATATGAAGGAGAGCAGGAGGGCCCCTACCAGGTGGCGGTGAACTTACTTGATAAAGCCATCCGTTCTCAGTTTATTACTTATTTCCCCAATCCGGAGCAGGCTAAAAAAAGAAGGCCATCCGGAAAGAAATCAATGGAAGAAAAAGAACCTGAAAATCCTTACAAGTCTATCATCCGTTGGTTTGATGGTGGCAATCATCTCGATCTGTTGATGGAAGCGAAAGATGAAACAAGGATACAGACTTTATATAAAGTAGATGGCCTCTATGCTTTTGTTAAAAAACATTATCCACAGGCCAATGAAAAGCAGCAGGCATTGCTGATGGAATTTGTATTACATGGGCTTGCTGCTTATTCCTTAATCAGTAAAAGAACCATTGAAGGGAAAGTAGAGTTCAAGGACCTGATCGGGAGTATGATGAACCTCGGCGATATAAGTCTTGGCGCAGAAGACGATGATGATTTCAATGCAGACGATTATAAATAGTAGTCATATATCGCTGCGTAAACTCAGCTGATCTCATGTTCTCTGCGGTGAGTTTCCCCACGTCACATTGACGCAGGAAGAAACCTCACCGCAGAGAACATGAGCATAAAGAGTTTACGCAGAGGATATTAAAAGATTAGAATTTAAAACCTGCAGAAATTCCTCCATAAAAAGGAAATACGCCCGCACCCGTAATCAGTGGCGATACAAATACCCTTGCAGTAAATCCTTTTTTCTCCGGCTGATAACGATAGCCAAAATTCAGGTATCCAAAAACAGTAGAGTTGTTGTTGTCGAAAATATCTTCTCCATCGGTAATGGTTATGGCACTTGCACCGGCACCTAGTTCAAGATAGTGTCCATCATTTCCTGATAAGTGATTAAAACCTACAGGTACGGCAAAAATACCAGAAGTGATAAAGCCAATTCCGCCCATACCCACACGAAAACCCCATCCTTTTTGTCCTTTAAAACGCTGGTCGTAGTTAGCAGAGAAAAGTCCAGGGCCACCTATTTCACCGTAGATCGTTTTGGCAGGAGGACCGGAAAGATCGTCGCTGTTGCTTTGTGCGGAAAGAGAGAAGCTTGTAATAGTAAAAAGTAAAAACAAAGAGAGTAACTTACATTTCATAGTTCAGTTTTTTTGTCTGACACCAAAATTGCTTTTTTCGCTGTCTACTGAGCTGCCATTCATCCAATATCACCCATTCATGTGGGTGATCAGCGCCTAGATCATGTCTTTCAGCTGCTCAACTACCTTGTCAATTTCTGCTTTGTTATTATTTTTTGAAAAAGAAAAACGTACCGTCACCTGGTTGGGATTATTATTGATGGCCCGGATAACATGAGAACCCTGATCGGCTCCACTTGTACAGGCACTGCCACCACTGGCGCAGATATTATTGATATCGAGATTGAATAAAATCATCTCGCTTTTTTCTGTCTTGGGAAAGCTAACACTTAACACTGTATATAAAGAACGTCCAAGTGTATCGCCATTGAACGAAATGCCTTTAATGTGTTTCTTCAACTGTTCCATCATATACAGTTTCAGGCCTTTTATATAGGTGCTGTCCTGCTCATAATGTTGTGTGGCCATTTCAAGTGCTTTGGCAAAGCCTACAATACCATACAGGTTTTCTGTACCGGCACGCATATTTCTTTCCTGGCTGCCTCCGTGTACAAATGGTTTGATCTTTACATTCTCGTTGATGTATAATAAACCCACACCTTTTGGTCCATGAAACTTATGACTGGCTCCGGTAATAAAATGTACAGGTGTATTGCGCAAATCGAAAGGGAAATGCCCCACTGTCTGAACAGTGTCACTGTGAAAAATGGCGCCATATAATTTACACAGTTCACCCACCGCATGAATATCCAGTATGTTGCCAATCTCATTATTGGCATGCATCAAAGTCACCAGACATTTATCTTCACTCTCCGCCAGCAGGCGTTCGAGGTCTTCCAGGTCAATATGTCCGTTTGGTAACAGCTTTACATAACTCAATGCTGCTTCTCCAGAATGATACATATGTTCAACCGTATGGGTAGTGGCGTGGTGTTCAATAACGGAAGAGATAATATGTTTACAACCCAGGTCACGAACAGCGGCAGTGATGGCTGTATTACTGCTCTCTGTACCGCCACTGGTAAAGAAAATCTCAGCGGGGTGAGCGTTCAGGATTTTTGCTACCGTTTTACGCGCATTTTCAATAGCCAGACGGCTTTCCCGGCCATAACTGTATATAGAGGAGGGATTGCCAAACTGATTCGTCAGATAAGGCATCATAGCTTCCAGCACAACAGGGTCGAGCGGGGTAGTAGCAGCGTTATCAAGGTAGATCCTTTCCATGGGGTAAAAGTACAAAAAAGTGAGTAGTGAGCAGTTAGTGGTGAATTGTCAATTGTCAATAGTGAGTAGTCAGTAGTGAGTAGTGAGTAACATAAAAGCAATGACTCACCACTCACTATTCACTACTCACTACTCACTCCCTACAACACCTCCTGTATATCCTTAATCAGTTTCCCTGCAATATTTGCGGCGACGGTTTCTGAATTGCTTTCAGCGTATATACGGATGATGGGTTCTGTATTACTCGTACGCAAGTGCACCCAGTCTGTTTCAAACTCAATTTTTAATCCGTCTTCTGTATTGATGGGGTGCTTTTTATATTTCTTTTTGATGTGCTCAAAAATCTTTTTAAGATCGAATCCCGGTGTGAGTTCAATTTTATTTTTACTCATGAAATAATCGGGATAACTGTTTCTCAGTTGTTTAACCGATTTGTTTTCTTTGGCGAGATGTGTAAGAAACAAAGCTATACCAATGAGTGCATCGCGACCATAATGAAGATCAGGCACAATAATACCGCCATTACCTTCTCCGCCTATTACCGCATTTACCGCTTTCATTTTAGTCACCACATTTACTTCACCAACAGCACTTGGGGTATACGTACCACCATGTTTTACCGTAACATCTTTTAACGCACGGGTGGATGACATATTACTCACAGTATTTCCTTTCCGGTGCTGTAACACATAATCGGCAACAGCTACCAGTGTATATTCCTCACCAAATAATGATCCGTCTTCACAAACAAAACATAATCGGTCTACATCCGGATCAACGGCAATACCTAAGTGCGCCTTTTGTTTTACTACTTCATTGCAAAGTTCACGCAGGTGTTCAGGAAGTGGTTCGGGATTGTGTGCAAAACGTCCGTTTACCTCAGCATTCAGTACGCTAACTTTTACGCCTAATAGTTTCAGCAATGCCGGTACAGCAATGGCTCCCGTACTGTTAATCGCATCGAGTACCACACTGAATTTTGCTTTTTTAATAGCAGCAACATCTACCAGGGGATAAGCCAGAACGGCATCTATATGTTGCTGTAAGGCCTGGTCGTTAGTAGTATAGGTTCCCAGTTTATCTACACCAGCAAATTCATAATCGTCTTTGGCAGCTATCTCGAGCATGGCGGCACCGTCTGCACCACTAATAAATTCACCCTTTTCATTCAACAGTTTCAGGGCATTCCATTCTTTGGGGTTATGGCTGGCGGTAAGAATAATACCACCTGCCGCTTTTTCAAATACAACAGCCATTTCTACCGTAGGGGTGGTGCTCAGTCCGAGATCTACGACATCAAGTCCCAGGGCATTCAATGTGCTCACTACCAGGCGCTGAACCATTTCACCGCTGATACGTCCGTCTCTGCCAATCACTATTTTTTTATTGCCGCCCGATTGCTGTAATAACCAGGTGCCATAAGCTGCTGTAAAACGAACAACATCAAGCGGACTTAATGTTTCTCCGGGTTTACCGCCGATGGTTCCGCGTATGCCTGAAATGCTTTTAATCAATGCCATGATAAGGGATTTTAACGCCTGCAAACATAATTCAAAATTTTTGTAAGCCTGCTTAGTGTAATTTCGCTTTATCAAAGTGTTTTTATGCCGGATAAAGCGTGGTTTAAGGACTGGTTCAATTCTCATTACTATCATTTATTATACCAGCACAGGGATGATCGAGAGGCGCTTGCATTTATCGACACGCTGATTCAATACCTCAAGCCTTTACCCGGTTCCCGTATGTTGGATGTGGCCTGTGGTAAGGGTCGGCACAGCAAAGCACTGGCCGAAATGGGATTTGATGTAACAGGTATTGATCTGTCAGCGGCATCCATCGCTTCCGCAAAAGAGGAGGAGTCTGACAACCTTCATTTTTACCAGCATGATATGCGTTTGCCATTCCGGGTAAACTATTACGACTACGCGTTTAATTTTTTCACCAGTTTTGGCTATTTCAGAACAAGGCGTGAACATGATAATGCCATTCGCACTATTGCACAAAGTCTGCAACATGGTGGATCTTTTATCATCGACTACCTGAATGTGCATTATGCGGAAGACCATCTCGAAAAATCTTTTACAACAGCTATCGGTGATGTATCCTTTCACATCACGAAATGGCAGGATGAAGAACATTTTTTTAAACAGATACAGGTAACCGATCACACCCATAAAAATCCGCATCACCTCTATACCGAAAGAGTGGCTAAATTTTCATTAGGCGATTTTACAGACATGATGGCTTATCAGGGTATGCAGGTGCAGGATGTATTTGGCGACTACCAGTTAGGCAGGTATGATGTTAGACGTTCTCCTCGGATGATTATACTGGCAAAGAAAAAATAAGTTGAATTATCTCCTTTCCCTGTTAGGTTCGGAAATTTTATCTGTTCTGCCGGAAACAAAAATGGCACCGCCTTTTACTTTGGTTCTGTCAAATGCATGCGTGCCGGGCATATTGTACACATAATTACTGTCGGGCGTTAAAACAGGCATGGCATTCTTATTCACATAGGAAGGGAGTATGATCCGCTTGGGTTTGTATTTTTCTTTCATAGCAACCAGCTGCTTTATTTTCAATAGATCAACAGGTGCTTTTAAGCGGGTTTCGTTCTTTTTCTTCATGCTGTCTAAATACTGTTGCATATTCATCACAGAACCAGGATTCTTTTTTTGCTGGCTCCATGATACAGTACCAACAACCAGTAGACAGGTGAACAGCAGTAGTTGTTTCATAATAGAAAAATAAACCATTTGTTCTGATCCGGCAAGCCTGTTTTGTTAAAACTTTATTAACCATGGCCTTTTGTAAAGCCTGGGTCTTACAGTACCTTTACAACCAATGGCCAACTATTCATTGCTTCAAACTTTTTTTCAGCGGGTGATCGATCAGCTACTGGAGTTTGATACCTGGTTGTTCCTGAAAATCAATACGCTTTTCACCCACCCGTTACTGGATACCATTTTACCGCTCTGGCGCGACTCAGAATTATGGGTACCCTTATACCTTTTCCTCATTGTATTTGCTTTTATGAACTTTGGTAAACAGGCCTGGACCTGGGTTTTATTTGCCATCATCAATGTAACCCTTACCGATCAGGCCAGCAGTTCACTGGTAAAAAACTGGTTTGCCCGGATAAGGCCCTGTAATGAAGAGACTTTAGTGGGTAAAATGCGACTCTTACTGGAGCATTGTTCCGGTGGTTTCAGCTTTACTTCTTCGCATGCTACCAATCATTTTGGTTTTGCCATGTTTGTATTTATAACCACCAGGCATTTCATGGGTAAGTGGAGCAGGTGGTTATTTGTATGGGCGGCCAGCATCAGCTATGCACAGGTATATGTGGGTGTGCATTACCCCATTGATGTATTGGTGGGTTCACTGTTGGGAATAAGTATCGGCGCATTAACGGCCGGTTATTACAATCAGAAAATTGGTAAGATTAATATTGATCAGCCTTCATTACCTGCTCCTCATGAATAATCGACTCTTTCTTTCCATCTTATCGGCCTGTATACTGGTCTACATTATATCCATGTGGCAGATTCCTGTGATTGATATTGATGCTGCTCAATACGCATCTATGAGCCGGGAGATGATGGAAAATGGCTCCTACCTCAAACTCTACGACCTGGGTTTCGATTACCTCGATAAACCACCCATGTTGTTCTGGTTATCATCACTCAGTCTTCAGTTATTTGGTGTCTTCGACTGGGCCTATCGAATTCCTTCTGTACTTATGTTATTGCTGGGTATTTATGCAACCTACCGGTTGGCCTTATTGTTTTATCACCTAACCATTGCCCAGTTAGCTGCTATTGTGCTCGCTTCTTCACAGGCTGTTTTTTTAATGGTGCACGATGTACGTTGCGATACCATGTTAATGGGTTGGGTTATCTTCAGCTTATGGCAACTGGCCGCCTGGTACCAGCACCATCAGTGGAAACATTTTGTCCTGGGCTTTGCGGCTATAGCAGGAGGTATGATGACAAAGGGCCCCATTGCATTGATGATACCCGTATTTGCCTTTGCACCGCATTTTATATTAAGACGGGAATGGAAACAGTTGTTCCGATGGGAATATATCATTGGGCTCCTCATCGTAGCCGTTTTACTGATACCCATGAGTATTGGATTATATCAGCAATACGATCTCGAACCCGGTAAAGTATTTCATGGAAGGGCCATAGAGTCAGGGTTGCGTTTTTATTACTGGACACAGAGTTTTGGACGTTATACCGGCGAAAATGTGTTCAATGAAATGAATCATTTTACTTTTCTGCTGGAAAACATGCTCTGGAGCTTTCTTCCCTGGATTGTTTTTTTTCTGATTGGTCTGCTGTTTACAATCCGCCAGTTGCTGCAACAAAAATGCAGGATAGGGGCAGGTGAGGAGTGGATCAGTACCGGTGGTTTTATTATCACCTATTGTATCCTGGCCCGCAGCCAGGCGCAATTGCCACATTATATTTTTGTCGTGTTGCCACTGGCGGCTATTGTTACAGCCCGAACTGTATACCGGTTATTATTTGAAGGAGAAAAACCCCGCTTAACCCGCATACTTTTCTGGATACACGCCGTGCTATTCTCTTTATTATGGCTTGCCGCCATTGCGCTGATGGTATGGCCATTCCCTGCTATTCATTGGCTGGTTAAAATATTAAGTCTGACAGGACTTTATGCCTACCAGTATATCTTGTACAAACCATTCAGTAATATACACAGACAGCTACAAATGGCTTTACTCACTGTAATCGGGGTAAATCTTTGTCTGTCGCTGGGGTTTTATCCGCACTTACTGAAATACCAGTTTGGTAATACCGTAGCAAAAGTGCTGGAGGAAAAAAAGATCAATAAAAACCAGGTTATCCTGTATAATATTGATGAAAGCAGGGCATTGCATTTTTACGGGAACCATATTTTTCAACGTAAAACAGACAGTCTATCGCTTCGCTCCAGCGATATACTCATCACCCGGAAAGAAAGTCTTTCCGCACTTCAACAGCGCTTTCCCAACCTGAATACTATATTTGAGGGAGCATATTATGGAGTGAGCATGTTAAGCCTTCCTTTTCTAAACCCTGAAACAAGGGCAAAAGAAACAGTGCCATATGTGCTGGTTGATCTAGATGGTCAGCCTTGGAAATGAACAATAATTATGACTGAAATACTCATCATACTGGGGCTGATTATCCTCAACGGCTTTTTTTCGATGGCAGAAATAGCCCTGGTATCTGCCCGTAAAGCCCGTTTGGAGGCGCAGGCAGCCAAAGGCGATGCCGATGCCAAACGCGCACTCGACCTGGCTAACCATCCCGATACTTTTTTATCTACCATACAGATAGGTATTACATTAGTGGGCGTGTTAACCGGTATTTATTCTGGCAGCACTTTCAAAGAGCCCTTAAAAGTTTCGCTGGAAGGGTATGGTGTTAATCCCGACTATGCGGGCACTGTTGCCACTACCATCATTGTAATTATTGTTACTTATCTGTCGTTGGTACTGGGTGAACTGGTTCCCAAAAGAATCGGACTCAGTAATCCGGAGGGGATTGCCAAATCGGTATCGGGGCCCATGCGTATTATTTCCTGGATTACTTATCCGTTTATCTGGTTGTTGAGTAAGTCATCACACCTGATCATGCGCCTCCTCAACATGAAGCCCAATGATAACCAGGTAACAGAGGAAGAAATAAAAGCCATCATCAGTGAAGGAACAGAACAGGGTACCATTGAAGAAGCAGAACAGGAAATCATTGAACGCGTATTTCACCTGAGCGACCGCAATATCACTTCACTCATGACCCATCGTAGTGATATTGTATGGCTCGAAGTAGAAGATACCGTTATTAGTGTACGCGATGAAGTGATGGAGAATATGCACTCCGTTTATCCGGTATGCGAAAAAGATATTGACCATATTAAAGGCGTGGTTTCATTAAAAGACCTTTTTGCTGCACAACCCGCCAGCAGAATCAGTGAACTGATGAAAGATGCCATGTATGTACCTGAAAACAATACTGCCTATCAGGTGCTGGAGAAATTCAAGCAGACAAAAATTCATCATTGTTTTATAGTAGATGAATATGGCTCTGTATTAGGACTCATTACCCTTAACGATATCCTAGAAGCCATTGTGGGCGATATACCGCAGGAAGAAGATGAGGCCTATGAAATTACTGAAAGAGCGGATGGCAGCTTTCTGGTAGATGCACAGATACCTTTCTACGATTTCCTTACCCATTTCGATAAAACGGAATGGATGATGGAAGGCGACCGCGATTTCGATACACTCGCCGGTTTTATTATCCATGAACTCGAAAAAATACCGGTAACAGGTGATACCCTCGACTGGAAAATGTTCAAATTCGAAATCGTAGACATGGACCAGCACCGCATCGACAAAATTCTAGTGTCTCTGAGTGAATAACTCCGCGCAAACTCTGTTTTCTCTCGTTCTCTGCGGTGATTTTACCCAAATATTCACCGCAGAGAACGAGAGAAAACGGAGATGACCGCAGAGGAGAGGGTTAAAAGGAAAATGTGATATCTCTTTTGGGGTAATCGAGTTTGTAAGTTTTTTGTACCCCTTTCGATTTTACGTGTACAATATTTACCTGGTTTTTTTCATAATCATACAGCAGGCTACAGTCAACACCTACCTGGTTAACGATGGGTTGTTTGTCAATTTCAAAATAACACCAGGTACTTTCCATCTGCTGTTCATAACCCACGAGTGAAAAACGGGCAGGCTTACCATTTACTGAGAGTTTCAAATGTTCAGTCATATAAGCCAGCAGGTGTTTTTCAACAATGGCTTTGTCGGCCGGACTCAGGATATTGATTTTTTGTTTGCTGTATTGCTGTAAGGTTTTTTCGAGGTCATCACTGAATACTCGCACGCTGATTTCGAGGCTGGCTTCTTTGGGGTTATGGTTAATGTCAATGACCGACATGAAAAAAGGATGTGCCATTGAAAGCATACCGGTGAGCATCCATTGAATCAGTATATTTACCATTTTATAGTTTGCTTGATCGCGCAACAAATGTCACAATAAATTCGCAATTCAGCTATGGATCAGTTTTTAACTTATTTCGAAGTAGGTTTTGGTCATATTATAAGCAGGCAACTGGGGGTAGATCATATTTTATTTATCGTGGCCCTGGCCATCCGTTACCAGTTTGCCGACTGGAAAAAATTACTGGTGCTGGTTACTGCTTTTACCATTGGTCATTCCATTACACTGGCATTGAGTGTGTTTAATGTAGTGAATTATTCCATAGTGTGGATTGAGTTCCTCATACCGGTAACCATCGTCATTACGGCGCTTAGCAATTTCTTTGTCAAAAAATTCAGTTTCAATACCCGGTTCCCGCTGATTTATTTTTTCGCATTATTTTTTGGATTAATACATGGACTGGGCTTCAGTAATCACCTGAAAAGTATGCTGGGTAAGGATTCTTCCATAATCTGGGAGTTGCTGGCATTTAATGTGGGGCTGGAAGCGGGTCAGTTATTGATCGTACTGGCTATGTTGATCATTTCATTTATATTCGTCAATCTTTTGAAGTGCAACCGCAGGGAGTTCCTGCTGTATATCAGCGGGGGCGCATTTGCAGCGGCACTTTTAATGGCATTAGAAAGAGTTCCTCAATAAAAACCAAACGATGAAAAAAATTGCTTTACTGGTCATGGGATCGGTATTACTGGTAGCTGCACAGGCGCAGAATATCATGAATAATCCGACTTCTAATCATGGCAACAAATTTGAACAGTTGGGTACTATTTTACCCACCCCCAATGAGTACCGTACTGCAAGTGGTGCCCCCGGTCCGAAATATTGGCAGCAACGTGCTGATTACAATATTAAATGTGAGCTGGATGAGGCCAACCTCAAACTCAAGGGTAGTGAAACAGTTACTTACTATAATAATTCACCGGATGTATTAACCTATATCTGGTTACAGTTGGATGAAAATGAACATAATTCTATGAACAATGCCGGTTATGAAGACGGCAGTTCACTGCGTCAGGTATCTGTAAATGCATTAGATGCATTGCAGGAGCGCAAAACAGACAATGGTTATGGTCATATCATCAGCAAACTCACCGATGCTACCGGCAAAAACCTGAAATATACCATCAACCGTACCATGATGCGTATAGATCTGCCTACTGCATTAAAACCTGGACAGAAATTTGTCTTCAACCTCGACTGGAGCTATAAAATTTCAGACCGTATGACCAAAGGTGGTCGCGGTGGTTATGAGCTCGTAGATGGCAATCACCTGTTTACCATGGCACAATGGTTTCCCCGTCTTTGTGTGTACAGCGATTTTCAGGGATGGCAGAACCAGCAGTTTACAGGCCGCGGAGAATTTGCACTTGCTTTTGGTAATTACACAGTACAGATTACCGTACCTGCCGATCACGTGGTGCTGAGTACCGGGGAGTGTCAGAACTATGCACAGGTATTAACACCTGCTCAAATGGGTCGTTGGACCAAAGCGCAAACAGCTACTGAGCCCGTAGAAATTGTAACACTGGAAGAAGCTAAAAAAGCAGAACAGGGAAAGAGCACACAAAAGAAAACCTGGCTGTATAAAGCAGATAATGTTCGTGATTTCGCCTGGACCTCCAGCCGTAAATATGTATGGGATGCCATGCCAGCCTATGTAGAAGGTAAGAAGATCATGTGTATGAGTGGTTATGGTAAAGAAGCTTATGGTTTATACAGAAAGTTTTCTACCAAAGCTGTAGCCCATACCATCAAATCATATTCTAAATTCTCTATCCCTTATCCATATCCGGTAGCTCAGAGTATTGAGGCTGCTAATGGTATGGAATATCCGATGATCTGTTTCAACTATGGCCGTACCAATACGGACGGTACATATAGTGAAGCGACCAAGAATGGTATGCTCGGTGTTATCATTCATGAAGTAGGTCATAATTTCTTCCCGATGATTGTGAACAGCGATGAGCGCCAGTGGTCATGGATGGATGAAGGACTGAATACTTTCGTTCAATACCTGTCGGAAGAATTATGGGATAATAAATTCCCTTCACGCCGCGGGCCAGCCTGGGCTATTGTAGATTACATGAAATCGCCCAAAGAGCAGTTGGAACCTATTATGACCAATAGCGAAAACATCATTCAGTTTGGTCCGAATGCGTATTCAAAACCTGCTACCGGTTTAAATATCCTGCGTGAAACCATTATGGGTAGGGAGTTATTTGATTTTGCTTTCCGTGAGTATGCACGTCGCTGGGCATTCAAACACCCAACACCTGCCGATCTGTTCCGTACCATGGAAGATGCAAGTGCTGTTGACCTCGACTGGTTCTGGAGAGGATGGTTTTACAGTATTGAAGCTTGCGATATAGCCATTGATACAGTCAGATATGCTGTATTTGATGCAAATGCTGTTCCACAGGCAAGAACCGGCGGTGCACCACGTACTTTATCGATGGATAAACCACTCGTGAATGCTTTTGAAGATGTATCTAAAATCCGTAACCGTGAAGACAAGTCTATTGTGTTCCAGACTGATGCAGATACATCATTGCGCGATTTTTACTGGAGATATGCAAGAGGTCTTGAGCCTTATGACTCTGTTACCAAAGTACCCATGCCCGCTCCTCCAACACCAGAAGCATTAACGGAAGCTGAGAAAGCCAAATACAAAGACATGCACCTGTATGAAGTAACATTCAGCAATAAGGGTGGACTGGTAATGCCACTTATTGTAGAATTTACTTTTGAAGATGGTACTAAAGAAACACAACGTTTATCAGCACAGATCTGGAGGAAGAATGAAAACAAGGTAACACGTGTGTTTATGACCAAAAAGAAAGCGGTGAGTATTAAACAGGATCCGATGCGTGAAACGGCAGATATCAATGAAGAAAACAACAAATGGCCTGCTGTGGCCGAACCCACCAAGTTCCAGTTGTTTAAAATGGGTGGAGCAGCCCGCGGTCAGTCGCTGGGTGTGAATCCGATGCAGAATGCATTACAAAAGAAAAATTAATTGAAATAGGATAGTTTTAAAGCCGTCCAGCCTCAGCTGGACGGCTTTTTTAATTAATATTGTTACCATGAAAAAGCAATACATCTTTAAGTTCCTGCTGGTAGCCCTTATTATATCGGGTACTTCATTTGTTTCAGTAGCCGCTTTGGTAGACACCATCGCCATACATAGCAAAAGCATGAATAAAACGATAAAGACGGTTGTTATTAAGCCAAGACTTTATTCTGCCCAGGCGGCGAAAGACTATCCGGTTGTGTACCTGCTGCATGGACATAGTGGCAACTACCGCTCATGGGTAAAAGATGTGCCCTCTATTCAAAAATCGGCAGATGAGTTGGGACTGATTATTGTTTGTCCGGATGGCGGTTTTAACAGCTGGTACATCAATAGTCCGGTGGATACTTCGGTAAAGTATGATACTTATATTACACAGGAACTGATACCTTATATTGATTCTAATTATACAACTATCCGAGACAGAAAAGGAAGAGCAATATCGGGGTATAGCATGGGCGGACATGGCGCGCTTTATCTTGGCATTAAACATCCCGAACTTTTTGCCAATGTAGGCAGTATCTGTGGTGGGGTAGACCTGCGTCCCTTTCCGAATAACTGGCAATTGAAAAATATACTGGGCGATATACAAACCAATATGGCCAACTGGGATGCTTATTCGGTTATCAATATGGTAGATGTATTGAGTAAGGGGCAGTTAAACCTGATGATTGATTGTGGTGTGGATGATTTTTTTCTGGCTGTCAACCGTAAACTTCATGAAAAACTGGTAGGCCTGAAAATACCACATGAATATATTGAAAGGGAAGGAGGGCATACCAGAAATTACTGGGCCAATAGTGTAGATTATCATTTCTTCTATTTCAAAAGAATGTTTACCCAGGCAGGGTATTAAATATCTCCCCTTCTCTCGTTCTCCCTGTAAAAAATCACTTCGCATAAATAAGTTCCGAAAATGCAAAACATTTTTTTACAGGGAGAAAAGGAGAAGGGGAGGAAAAAGAAAAGCAACCTCCTGCCAAGGTTGCTTTATACTGCATCAATGTGTACAGTGAGCCCCGTTATCAGTCACTATATTTACCACCTGCAGTAATCCAGTTGGTAATTTTTTGTTTATCACCTGCGTTCAGTTGCCCGCCCTGAGGCATAAAGGAAGGATTGCCATCTACTGCCCTGGCTTTAATACGTGCAGCAGCATTTACGATATTACAGTCGGTACCAAAATTTTGTCCGCCCTGTGCAGCAGCACCGGTATGACAACTGTTACAATTCGCAATAAGCACCGCTTTTACAGCTGCAAATAATGGTCCGCTTGCATTGGAAGCCACGGTTACGGTAGCCGATTTGGTGCAACCTTCTCCATCTTTTGCAATGATGATATGATCACCTGCACTAACATTGGTAAAACTACCAGAGCTTTGAAAAGTGCCACCATCTATATTATAGGTAAAATTGGTACTACCACTTGCTGAGGCAGTAATGGTACCGCCTGTACAGCCTGCGGCATTGGTGCTACTGGCTGTTACAAGAATATTTTTTGTAGCACAGGTATTACCCGCTGGCGGCGGAGTAGTAGTAGGTGTATCACCTCCTTTACTACAGGCTACTATAATAACGGCTGCAGAGGCCATTGTGAGTATTACTGATGCTGATTTACGTATCTGCTTCATAGATTGGTTTTTGCGTTTGATTATATATACGCTATTTGTTTTTAGATGGTTGCCTGATTTGCAAAGAAAAATTCAGGCCAAAACTGCTGAGCCTGATACTGCCATACCCCAGGCCTCCCAATGGTAATGCTGCATATGGCTCAATAAGTACGCTGGAGCTTTTACCCACCGCTTTTCTCCAACCGCCTGATAAGCGGAGTATAGAGAGTAAATGCGTATTGCCATCGGGATAATTACTGTTACGTGTTACAGGCTGTCCGTTCCAGTAATAAGAATAATTATAGTTTTCCCTGGTCATGAAATAGGAGGATATGCCGCCACTTAAAAAGAAACTACGGTTACCTGTACCATTAAACTGGTAACGCAATAAAAGCGGCACTTCCCACATATTGCAATAACCATCTACCATGGTAAGTTTATAATTAGCCACCCAGCTTCCTTTCGGAGCCGTAAAATCTTCTCCTGCTACCGTATAATTTTTCTTGGTAAACAACACACCCGTGTGCACCGACAATTGATTGTTAAAATGATATCCTGCCAGTATACCGATATTAATACCTGCTTTATCGCTGTGTTTGAATTTAACGGTGCTGGCATCCATACCAGCAACAAAAGCAATACTGAATTTGCTAAGGGCTGTTTTCTTTGTATTCGATATGGTACTATCTCTGTTCAAGGAATCTGAGGATAAAGGCGTTTCATTCGAAACTGTATCTGTTTTTTCAATGATACTGGTGGTTGGCTTCGTGTTGCCTGAATCAGTACCAGTCTGAATAGTATTAACAGTTGTTATGGGAGCGGAACTATTTTTTGTAACTGCTTCAACTGTTTTCTGAACAGGTGCATCTGTAACAGACTCTAGTTGTTTATTATCTGCTATTGTTTCAGTCTTACGGTCTGCTGATATATTGTTAAGCGGTTTTACCCATGAACTGCCGGTGGCTAACTTGTTTGTTTGAACAGTGGTTGTTTTCTGATCATTGATCCGATTCTTTTTCAGTATGCTGTTGTACACAGGTTCACTGTTAGTTGCCTTTTTTTCTGTCTGTATACTTTCTTTCTCAACTATAGTTGACTGCTCTTTCTGGCTTATATCTGCAGTTGGGGCAGGGGATGATATTTTTATTATTGAAGCCGGTGTAGGAGATACTGGCTGGGGTGATGGCCATAACAAATACAGCGAGCCTGCCCCTGCTATCAGCAAAGGAAAGAACCACCAGAAAATGATGCGTCGTTTTCTCTTTTCTGCTACGGGCATCACTTTATCCAAAGCTGCTTCCATTTTCTCCCAGGAAGCATTGCCCGGTGGAGTATATCCACTGGCGGCCTCGCGGCTCAGTTGCTCAAGCCTGTTATCGTTACCTGGATTAGACATATGTTTTTATTCCGCTTCGTTCTGCAATAATTTTTCTGAGGTTACCCTTGGCTTTCGAAAGATTCGATTTCGAAGCCCCCACACTGATTTGTAATGCATGGGCTATTTCATCATGACTCAGCCCTTCAATCACAAACAGGTTAAATACGGTTCGGTATACCGGCGTTAATTGCCGGATGGCATCTATAATTTCATCATAGGCCAGTTTATCAAGACCCGATTCCTGCTGATCCGCAAAACCTTCCTGTTCGGTGTGATTGTCCATGCTGATGATATTCAACTGCACTTTTCTCAACTGATCAATACAGGTATTCACAATAATCCGTTTGAACCAACCTTTTAACAGGGCTTCTGTATCACCCTCACGGTTCAGTTCAAAACGGCCAATGTTTTTAAAGAGTTTGATGAATGCCTCATGAACCATTTCTTCCGCTTCTTCCTGTTGATGAATATACCGGTAACTGATCTTCAGGGCATAGTCGAACAGCCACTGGTACAGCATACGCTGACAGTTCCGGTCATTATTACAACAACCGTTGATCAGGGTCACTATTTGATCGGTCTCACGGGGCAAAATGCAGCAGTATATTGATGAAATCCTTTCTGTTAATCTACAATATTATTGGGAATACGTGAGGAGGTAGCAAAAGGTTGCTTTGCGCAGAAAAAAGCTTCAAGCTGCAAGCCGCAAGCTTCAAGCAGTATACAGCTTGTAGCTTGTAGCCTGCAGCTTGAAGCTAAAAGCTTTCTGCTTACCCACCCGTTCTCCCATCCCTTACCTTACTTTTTTTCTTGCCGGAGTTCTTTTTTTCGAAGTCCTGCACCTCTTTGGGCTTATTTTTTACCGATGCACTGTCCTTTTTCACCGATGTGCTGTCCGCTTTTTTTACCATTTTATCGGGGTTGCCGGGTTCTTTTCCGGGTTCTACAAACTGGTCAAGGAACCAGTTTTCAGTGCGGATAATTTGTCCGGTAACCGGGTCGTAAAAACGCCATCGGCCATGTTTGAGGGCATTGCCGCTCACCTTAACAATAACCTGTTCTACCTTGGTGGGATCATTTACATCCTGAACATCTACGGTATCAAATTGTTTGGCCGGATTCATCGCCCGCCAGGCTTCTTCCCGCTCCAGGCCTGTCATGGTAAAGTATTTGCTGCTTCCGTCTCTTAGTCCCCAGCGGTAATTTTCGATGGCAATCATATCACCCATGAGGTTAAAACGGCGCCAGGTGCCTTCTTTTTTTCCGTTCACAAAACGGCCTTCCTCTTCATAACCCCGCTCACCCCTGATGGGTGGAACATCTACTTTCCAGCGCCCCTGTTTCAGCCCGTTTTTGTCTATGCAATTGATGGTATCGCGCTTCGAAGTGAGCTTAAAACTCACACACTGGGCAGCAGATGCCAGTGAAAAGAAAATGAACAATGGTAGTGCGATCAAACGCATAATCGTTTAAATTGGCCATCCCAAATTACCAACTATTTACTTTAGTATGAGAAAATTAACAACTGCTTGCTTCCTGCTATGGTCCGTGATAGGCCTGGCACAGGTGAAGCCAACTTCTGCCGACACGCGTATGAAAGGTGTTCAGCAGCGAAAATTGTTGCAACAACAGTCACTGGTAAACAATACCAGCTTCCGTAATATCGGCCCAACCGTTATGAGTGGCCGTGTAGTAGATATGGAAGTAAACCCCGAAGATCCCACTGAGTTCTATGTGGCGTATGCATCCGGTGGTTTATGGCATACCATCAATAACGGACAGAGTTTTACACCCATTTTCGATTCAGAAGATGTAATGACCATTGGTGATATTGCCATGGACTGGAAATCGCGCAGCCTCTGGCTCGGCACCGGTGAAGTCAACAGCAGCCGTTCAAGTTATGCAGGTATCGGTGTCTTCAAAACCACCAATAATGGTAAAAACTGGGAATACCTTGGATTACCAGAGAGTCATCATATCGGTGAAATTAAACTGCACCCGTCTGATCCAAATACGGCATGGGTGGCAGTATTAGGTCATCTGTATTCACCCAATAAAGAAAGAGGTGTTTATAAAACTACGGATGGTGGTAAATCATGGAAACTTACTTTGGCGATTGATGCGAATACCGGTGCTGCCGATATCGACATCAACCCTAAAAACCCCAATGAATTATATGCTGCCATGTGGTACCGTACCCGTTCTGCTTCCAATTTTGAAGAAGGCGGTAAAACCAGTGGTATTTATAAAAGCACAGATGGTGGCGAAAACTGGCAATTGGTTTCTAAAGAAGGTTCCGGTTTTCCGAATGGTGATGGTGTGGGCAGAATTGGTCTGGCCATCTACCCATCCAACCCCAATACCATTTTTGCGGTGGTAGACAATAATTTCCGTCAGCCTGCCGGAGCACGTGCGAATACAACAGATACAAGTCGTTATGTACTGGCCGATTTTAAAGACCTGAGTAAAGAACAGTTTCTGGCACTGAATGATACAAAACTGAATGCTTTTGTACGTTCTCCCCGAAACGGTATTCCTGCCAAATACACAGCTGCTTCATTGAAAGCTGCAGTAAGTGAGGGTACACTGGCACCCACCGCTATCTGGGATTTCTTATACGATGCCAATACCGCTTTATTTGAAACACCTATCTATGGCGCACAATTATACCGCAGTGATGATGGTGGTGCTACCTGGAAGATGACCCATAAAGATGGTATCCCCAATCTATACAGCACTTATGGATACTATTTTGGTAAAGTATGGGTGAGCCCAACCGACGATAAAAAAATAGTGCTCACTGGCGTAAGTTTATTAATGAGTACTGATGGTGGTTCAAACTTCAAAGCCATTGGTAAAGAAAATGTACACTCCGATCACCACTATGTATGGATCAACCCTAAGCGCGACAGCCATATGATTAATGGTAATGATGGTGGTTGTAATATTACTTACGATAATGGTGAGCATTGGTTCAAAGCGAATACACCTGCTGTAGGTCAGTTCTACAATATTGCTGTTGATATGGCACGTCCTTACAATGTATATGGTGGATTACAGGATAATGGTACCTGGTTTGGTGCCAGCACTACACGTGAAAATTACGACTGGTACGATGGCGGACATAATCCTTACACATCTATCGGTGGTGGTGATGGTATGCAGGTGCAGGTAGACTGGAGAGACAATAAAACCGTATACAGCGGTTCGCAGTTTGGTGCTTACAGCAGACAAACCATTGGCACAAGAGACAGAAGAGGAGTGCGTCCTGCTAGAGACCTTGGTGAAACGCCATTGCGTTATAACTGGCAAACACCCATTCTGTTAAGTCGTCATAACCAGGATGTATTTTATTATGGCAGTAATAAGTTTCACCGCAGCATGAACCGTGGCGACAGTCTGGTAACCATGAGTGCAGATTTAACTACCAATCCACAACAGGGTGATGTGCCTTTTGGTACATTAACCACTATGAGTGAAAGCCCACTGCGTTTCGGACTGATTTATGTGGGTTCTGATGATGGTAATATTCAGGTATCAAAAGACGGTGGTTATAGCTGGACATTGATCACGAAAAAACTCCCCAAAGGATTATATGTAAGCCGTGTTACTGCCAGTGCTTTCAGTGAATCGCGTGTATATGCCTCATTGAATGGTTACCGTAATGATCATTTTGAAGCTTATGTATATGTAAGTGATGATTATGGCGCTACCTGGAGACAGATCATGAAAGACCTGCCTGCAGAACCGGTAAATGTGGTAAAAGAAGATACGGAAGATGGTCATGTTCTGTATGTAGGTACCGATGGTGGTTTATATGTAAGCATTGATGGAGGTAATACATCGATGCTGTGGAACAAAGGTATGCCCAACAGTATTCCTGTTCATGATGTAGTGGTTCATCCGAGAGATGGAGAGATTGTGGTAGGTACCCATGGCCGCAGTTTATACATCGCTAAACTCGATGAAGTAAGGAAATTGGCGAAGCAGAAAAAATAAGCAGGATTTCTGATGTCTGATGTCTGATGTCTGATGTCGGATGTCTGATTTGGTAGAATATTCCTCAAATCAGACATCCGACATCAGACATCAAAAATTTTCCTCACGATCCACAGATCCTGCTGGCCAGCTTTTTCAGGATACAATGCGCCATCCCAATGGGATAGCAGTTCAAATTTTTCTTCCAGCATTTGCTTAAATTTTTCGGGTTGATGATAGGTGGTCATCATTCTATGCCCGGTTACAGGATAAGTGGTACTGTAAATGCCTTTCTCTTTTACTTGCCTTTGTTTGTTTGCCGATAACTGCTGAATAAAATGGGGGCCGTGTGTACTAAGCCATGCAATACCGCCTGGTTGCAGAATACGGTGTAATTCGTTAAGCCAGTTTTGCTGTTCAGTTGTGGGAATATGTGTAAAGACGGAAAATCCAATAATGAAATTAAATTGTTCATGATGGAAGGGTAGTGGTGGGATATGATTTTGTACTACGAAATCAATACCATCAATATGACTGTTGTTCCATGCAATGGTAGCATTATTGGTATCGGAACCTGTTATGACGGCATCCGGACAAAACTTTTTCAGGTGTCTGGTAATCCTGGCAGGTCCGCAGCCCCAGTCTAATATTTGTGGTGCAGCAGGTAGATGCTCTTTTACACTTTCTATTATTTCATGGGCAGTGAGCTCGCCGTCTTCTATGTATTTTTTATAATTCAGTTGATAAGACTCATATAAAGTATAAGCATCCGGCAAGGCTAAACCGGGATATTGTTTTTTAAATCTTCGGTTAATACCCGCATACTTTATTTGCTGCCAGCCGAATAAAAGCTGGTTGCTGAGTTTGGGAAATAATGATTTGATCAACGCGTACATACTAGTACTGAAAGGTAATGCCAAAAACCTCCCCTTCTCCCTTTCTCCCTGTTAATCTCTACCGGAAACAAGGCACTCTAATATTACTGAACTTTTTTGAACAGGGAGAACGGGAGAAAGGGAGGATAAATGAACCAGTAAAAAACTCACTACTCACTACTGACTACTCACTATTCACCCCTGCGCAATTATTTATTGTTGCACCCAATAATCCAGTACAGTTACTTTATCTAAAATGCCTGGTAATAATTCGGTAAAAGCTTTATGTGATGGATGTACTAAATAATCATCCCGGTCTTTTTCGCTGGCAAAGCTAAGCAGGAAACAATGGGTGAGGCCATTGTTCAGTTTTTCAGGACTGTTATTCGTGCCCCATTCAAAGTTCCGGATGGTTTTAATCTGGGTGGGTAATTTTCTGAATGCCTCAACTGCTTTGCTGATCGAGGCCGTATCGGCCTGCGCCTTCCAGCCAAATAAAACAACATGTCTGAGTTCTTTTTTTACTGTTTGTGATTGGAGGCCGGTAGACAGTAAAACAGTGAGTAAAGTGCAAAACAGAATTTTTTTCATCTTTTGTTATTTAAGTGATTCAAAAATAGCGAATCGTAACTACTTGCACTGCCGGCTCTATGGTTGGCATGTGCTTTCTCCTTTGCTATTTGTGGGTTCTGTGTTATATTGGTGAGTAACCACAAACTAACCCATGGAAATTGAGAAGCTTATTGACGGATTTGAAAACCTCTGTTACAGGATCATGATCGAAATGATCCTTTTACCTAAAACCCTTTGGCTATTGTGTAAAAGGTCAAAAAATTGTTACGACCTTGTAGTAGCGGCCACTAAGAAGGATACAGGAGAGCAGGAGTTTCAACACCAGACATCTCCCATCAAAATTGTCATCTTTTATACAGCTTTCAGTTTGTTGATAATCAATTTATTTAAAGATGAGCCGGAAATAAAGTCGGGGTATTTTTATGAGCTCATGAAAATGGATATCACCCACCAGTTAGTGATACTTTTTTTATTCAGTAGTTTTATACCGCTTGTTACCAGTTTGATCATCGGGAAGGTGAATAAAAGCAGTATCCCGGGACCGGAATTTAAATTATCGCTGAATGCTGTTTTTTACACCAGGGTTTACTACTATATCGCTAATGCGATGTTTTATCTGCTGACCTTGTCGGTATTCAAATATGATGCTATAAAAAAGGAGCTGAACATTTCTGAAGCTTTATTAGATCAGGTAATGGAATGGTTTGAGTATGCATACCAGCTGGTATTGGTCTGGATGATTTATAAAAATCTCCGGTCGTATTATTATATCCTTCGATCGATGATACCGTCCAGAAGAACGGTACTGTGGGTATTTACGATCCTGGGAGTGGGAGAAGGATTGATTACTCTCTTATTGATGTTATCAATATTTTATGGGGAATAAACAAGAGAAAAATAAACTTTTGAAAAACTCCATGACTTTCCAAAAAGTTAATGCGCACAGGAAGACGTGAAAAAAGTGAAGCGCAGGTTAGCCATCGAAGAAAAGAAAGTAAGTAAAACAACACAGGTGTTGACTAAGAAAAAGTAGCATACCCTGCCAGCTGTTCGATCATTTTGTTGAAGCCAACAAAATGATCGGATTCCTTTCTATAAGGTTTTCATAAAGCCTGCTCATGCATCGTCATCCACTTTCAGCTGCATTGCTTTTATGAGAAGGGTAATAAGTAATGATTATCGCGCCTCTGTACAGAATTGTAAAGTTTCGGAACTTTCCAAATGTTAAAGGTCAGTAACAGAGGAGATATGTTATGATAAAATTATTTAATTTTAGCTAAAGGGAAGATCATGCGCATGCAACTATTTTTTTCAATCCTTGCAATACTTATTCATTCAACTGAAGCTATTAGCCAACAAAAAGATACGCTCTATTTTCAGGTAGAAGGGAGGGTTAAAGGGATAAATGGCAAAAAGATAACACTTGATATTCCTATTTATACCCCCGATAAAAGACTTACAACAGTTGTGGCTAACGATAGTTTCTATTTTCAAGGGAAGCTTTCTGACAGCATTGTTTTTGCGAGGATTCTGATGGATGAGGATATAACAAATCCAACTGGCGGGTACACCAATTTCCCGTTTATGTTATCACCTGGAATTACGAAGATGAGCTTTACAGCCAATAAAACCAATGATGCAGTTATTAGATACCGTTTTGTTGATTTAACTATTGAAAAAGGAGAGGCAGGAATTGAGTACAATAAATACAACACATTATTGAGCAAAGAGGTATTCAAAGGCATGAGTTACCGGCCAGATTCTTTATACCTCGACAGTATGTACCGATTCGTTTTCCCGCAACGAAGAAAAGTATTTGAACAACTATATGCTTCATATAAAGACTCCATTCAGCAAGCTTATAATAAGGTTAAACTGTTGATTACATTCAGCCAGACAGACTTATATGCAAAACAGACTCCTTTCATAACAGCTGCTGACAAAGCATTTATCATCAATTCCTATCAGGCACTTGCCCCTTTTTTACGTAACCATACTGAGTATAGTTATATTGACAGTTATTTTTCTAATTATAAAGGAGTCGATTCATTAAAGTTTACAGATTTTGAGCTGACGACAATTGATAATAAAAAAGTCAGGTTGTCTTCCATTATACAAAAAAATAAATACACAGTGCTTTATTTCTGGTGGTCGGGCTGTATACCTTGCAGACAGTTTCACAGAAAAGAAAAAAATAATTATACATCCTTGAAATCAAAGAATATCGAGTTCGTATCTATCAACACAGACGATATTAAACTGAAATGGAGAGATGCATCAAAAAAGGACAGAATTGAATGGATGAATTTATTTGCCGGAAGATTCTCTCCCATGGTTCCGGCTTACAATATCCAATCATTTCCAACAAAAATCGTCATCAACAGTAAGTTTGAAATTATTCCTATAAGCTTCAGCAGTATGAAAGAACTTTTAATGCTTGAATAGTTGGATAGTTTTTTTCTGTTCGAATTGTCACCCCGAGGAATATTGCGATCGCAGATCGTATTTGCGACGAAGGGGCTGCTTTTATGAGAAGGGGGTCAGTATTTAGTATTGCCTGTATTATTTCAAAAAATTTCTTTTTTCAACATCTTGTAAAATGCTCATTTGCTGAATGGCAATTTTGTTCAGTTTAATAAGTCGCTCTTTTTGGGAAATTTTATCGTTGATAAAAACAGCATTCAGGTTTTCCATATTAGAAAGGCAGATCAGTTCATTAACAGTGGCGTAATCCCTTATATTTCCTTTTAATCCTGGGTTGGCATCCCGCCATTGTTTGGCAGTCTTTCCAAATAAGGCAACGTTTAATACATCTGCTTCACTGGCGTAAATAATGGAGGTTTGTGCTGCGGATACCTCTTTTGGAATAAGATTGTTTTTTACGGCATTGGTATGAATATGGTAATTGATTTTTGTTAGTTCTCTTTTGGCTGTCCAACCCAGTTGCTTTTGCTCTTCTTCTTTAAGCCGTTGAAATTCAGTAATCAAATAGAGTTTGAAGGGTACGCTGATAGCAGATCCGAATTCAAAAGCAATGTCTTTATGGGCGAAAGTGCCTCCATATTTGCCTTTCCTTACGATAATGCCTATGGCATGGGTTTGCTCAATCCATTCTGAAACACTTAGTACAAAGCTTGGTAGTCCTGCCTGCATTTTAAAGTGGCCAAATTCCACCACTTTAAAATGGGGGTTGTTGATTTGTTCCCAGGTACCCAAAAATTCGAGCGTATAACGTGTTCTTATCCAGTTTTTAATGATATCTGCAGCACGGCTTTCACTTTCTTTGGCGTTTGCCATATCAGTAAGCGAAATATAATCTCTTCCATCCACTTCGATGACGGTAATTGCTGCGTCTTTTACATTGATTGTTGCCATACTACAAATTACCAAAAATATATGGTGACAACAATTAGACTGCTGAGTAGGATTTTTTAAAAAATAGTCGAAGTAATTCTATGTTTTATAATGTTTATAGAATCGATATGCTAAGCATTACGACCGCAGATCGGATTTGCGACGAAGGGCTGCTTTTATGAGTAGGCTAGTAAGTATTTATTGTTAGCTGCCTGTGTGGGTGTAGTATACAAGATTGTTAAGTAATGATCGGCTCACCTCTGTGTAACCTCTGCCGCAACGTCCCCAATCTCTCAGCTTCGGTGAAAGAGGGCGACATGTGGGGAACACCCTGCGAAGAAGGAAAAGTAAGTAAAACAACACAGGTGTTGACTAAGAAAAAGTAGCATACCCTGTCAGCTATCCGATCATTTTGTTGAAGCCAACAAAATGATCGGATTCCTTTCTATAAGGTTTTCATGAAGCCTGCTCATGCATCGCCATCCACTTTCAGCTGTATTGACAGTGATAGGCAGTATGGAAAACACCCAAGGAAAAAAAGACTTTCTTCGGAATCTCTTCGGAACCGCTTCGGGATGGCTTCGGGTTTCGGCCATACATCCTTCGGATCTGCTTCGGGTTTTCTTCGGAACTTCTTCGGAAACTTCCGAAGAAATACCGAAGCGCATCCGAAGAAAACCCGAAGAAGGTATGGCGCAGATATGAAGGAAACCCGAAGCGGATCCGAAGAACATCCGAAAGGGCTGCTTTTATGAGGAGGGTAGTAAGTATTTAGGGGAACACCTTGCGTGGGGAGAAGAGAAATATAAAAATACTAAATTTAAAAATGTATAAGTTTAAGTAGTATTTTAATGCTTAAAAAATAGCAGATAAAAAACATAACCTGATTGAACACAAAAAAATAATTTAATAACTAATGAAAGAAACAAACAATTCCGCACAGACTGCAAACAGTCTTGTTAATGCAACGAGCCAGACTAATTACACACAGCAGTACAGTGTGGGTAAAAATGTAAAAGGCGAAGTTATTGAAACGAAAATCATTGATGGGTTCCCATACTGGCGTTTAGTAATAGCTAATAGTGAACCTAATAAATATCAAAAATTTCAAGAAACTATAGATATAAATGGGAAAACTGACACAAAATTTAAGGCAATAGCTGCTATGCCGGAACTTTGCTACAACGGAACAGCTTCATATGTTTTTGTACTTACTGAAGATGGGCAAGTTGGCCAACTATATCAAGAAAATACATACACAACATGGAGATGGTATGGGCTAATTCAAGATAAACCTAGTTATCTCGGTTACTTTAACTGGATAGCCGTAAATAACGGCGATAAAGGAAATGCACAAGTAGTTTTAATTAATGACACAGGAACACCTGCTTTACTCTGGCAAGACAATTTTACCGGTAACTGGACATGGGATTGGTTACCTCCTAACCAAAAGGTTAACCCGCCAAACTTTGATTTGCATCTTACTACTGTACAATTAGGAAAGGGTAACAATGGTAATTTACAGGCCATATTCACCGGTCAGGATGGGAAAGCCTATTTAATATGGCAAGACAATTGTACCGGTACCTGGACTAATTATGGCAAGCTTCCTGGAGATCCAAATGATCCAAACTCTTTTTTTACTTTGATTCAGCTGGCTTATGGCAACAATAATAACTTACAGTGTGTGTGTCAGGACGAAAACTATATGCTTTATTTAATTTGGCTTGATAGTAGTCGTGGTGTATGGAACTGGTATGGGGCATTACCTATTTCACTTAGTCTGATACACAAGCCAGTTATATCTTATATGCTCAAAGAAAGTGGTGATACATTAAACTTGTTGATTGTTTATGAATCGAATACTGCTCAAGGATTTGATGTATATAAAATATTGCAGGATTCTAAAGGAACATGGACATGGGAAGGTTTTTATAAGACAACAGATAATCCTTACCCATCGTAGTTGGATACATTTTATAAGTAAAAACATTTTTAATCAGCGGGAAACCCAGAGAAGAAGGAATACATAACCCGTCTCTTTGTAACTGCTGCCGCAACGTCCCCAATCTCTCACCTTCGGTGATAGAGGGAGACGTCGCGGGGAACACCCTGCGTAGAAGGAAAAATATTAAAACCTGTGCATGCTGTGCATTGAATATTCAGTATTTGCACTGTTCCTTGTGAATGACATACAGCTATCGGTCAGTTGATAAATTGTCAGGTACAGTTTTGCTCCTTTTTTATTCCTGAAAACAATCTTTTTAGCTTTAGCATCAACAGAATAAGTACCCTTGACGAAATGCTTAGTCGTTCCGTTTCTATGACTTTGCATAACAAATGTCTTATCAGGATTAAAAGTGTAGGATTGGAAGTTATGTTTATCAGTTGACCAATAATCTTCACCAACCTGCCTCCATCTTCCTGTTAGTTTGGTAAAGTCAATGCCGGAGTCGCATGCAGGAAAGAGATATGGCACTTCAATTTGGTCGTAAGTGCCATTTAACTTCAATTGTGCTACCACTTCCTTATCTATGTCGAGAATTGCCGGATTAACGGGTTTCTTTGACCAGTTAGTATGTTCAAGTCTTTCAAAGAAGTCGAAAAAATGATCTAATGTATCATTAATGGCAGCAGTAACAGAATAAGACTTGATATTATCACCCATTTTAAATTCAACAGAATAATGCCAGCCGCAATAGGCAGAACCTTCAGAAGTGTTGCGAGCAATGTCTCCAGCAGGTCTCCAGTTTAATGCATTGACAAGGAATCGTAAAGTGTCTCTGAATTTTACATGATCAAGTTTACCTTTGAAAGCATGATGTACATTAATACTATGATTGTTAATTACCTTCAGTTCTGGATAGAGATAAAAAAGTGAATCAGTACGTGGTTCATAATATGCATAATAGTCAATACCTGCACCTTTATTAAATGCATTGGGCTTCAGCGATTTCCCATATATAGTCACCTTTACATAATCAATCTCACTTGAATCAGATGTATTGACCGAACAGGATGTGAGCATGAAGCTGATAAGAAATAGTGGAATGAATGATTTCATTTATGGATAATTATGAATAATAAATCTACATCTTTTTGTCAACCCCTTCGTCGCAGTTTCTGACTTGCAGTTGTAATGCTCCTCTGGTTGACGAACAAAAGGGGAGGAACCTGCTGCTGTGATTGGCAAAGCCAATCACAGCAGCAGGTTTATGCGTGTGACCCTTCACCCTGTCCAAAGGACTCCTTTGGACAGGGTGAAGGGCTAGGGTGGTTAGTATACGGAGAAGCATTACGATCGCAGATCGTATTTGCGACGAAGGGGCTGCTTTTATGAGGAGGGGAGTAAGTAGTTAAAGTTACCTGCCTATGCTGAGGTGGTATGCAAGATTGTTAAGTAATGATTAGCCCACCTCTGTACAACTTTTGGAAAATTTCGGAAATTTCCAAAAGTTAATGTTTACATTCTCGATGACAGAGGGAGACGATGCGAGGAATACCCTATGGGAAAGTAAAGTTAACTCTTTGTAGCTTTTTTTAGATTATCTAAAACTCGTTTATAGATTTCTAACTTCCTCGGAATTGATGTGTTGTTTTCTTGTGCTTTAATATTATTTTCTAATATTATAATTGTGTTTTTGAGAATAGACAGTTCTGAAGGGTGTTCGCCGTATTCATAACGTCTTTGCTTGATAAAAAGATTAAAAGACTCAATTTCACTTAAAGAAATTCTTAAAATAAGATTAATTAGTTCGTGGTCGGCAAGTTCTTTCAAAATTTCAGTAGTATCTACATAATACCTAAAGTCACTATCTGTTTGATATTTAATGATAAATTCAGAAAAATTAGATTTAAATAGATTAGCTGTTTCTGAAAGTTTAATATTGCTTTTTTCTTCTTTAATAGCATTGATGACTTTCATCCCGTATTTGTGAAATCTAATGTTTAATTCACTCATATTTGACTCTGAATAGCTGTTGGAGAATCCAAATACTGCATTGTCCCAGTCATTTGTAGTTTTTATTCTGTCTGCAGCTTTAGAAAAGCCAATTTGTAATTCGTCAATTTCATTTTCAAGATTAAGATTGAGTGGATTGTTGTGTCGTTCAATGTAAAAGATAACAGTTAGATAATCTGGTAAATCATATAGGCCAGATTTGGCAAAAGCCAACATTTTATTTGTTGCTTCCACATACTGGTCATCTGACAAATTTAAAGATGAGCGGTAGTCTAATTGTTTTAAAATCTTGTAATGTAGCGGTAGTTTGTCATCAGTAAGATGAAAAATAGCTTTGAATTCAGTGAAAAAAGATTCGCTAGTAAATTCAATGCCACCTGTTATATACGTAAAAATAGATTGAAAGAAACGATATTCTCCTGTTTGAAGATGATATTTTTTGAGGACAGTTTTTAAAATTTCACTATTCCTTTCAGCTGTGGAGTTTTGATCTGATTCACCTTCGTGAAATATTTCCCCAAGACGTAGAGATATTACTCTAAAGTCGTTTAAATTTTGGTAAGAAATTTTATTCTGTTTGTATTCTAGTGATATCAGTAGTATGAAACGGAGAATGTTTGATATTTGGTTGGTGTATACATCGCGAGTATCATTTTGTAAGTTTTCTGCTGATTCTTCTATTTTTCCATAACAATTATGTAAAATGCTTATAGCATATTCAATACTCCGAAAATTATTATTGTTATATTTTGTAAATGAAACTAAAAGATCATTGTGGTCTTTTAGCTGGTTCGTAAATTTTGGATAGCCACTATACTCCTGGTTTATAATTGAATCAATTATTAGACTAACATCAGGGCGAAAAGGGAATTTAATGCCGATTATTTTTTCGATATGCGTATTGTATTGTTCTTCTTTTTTTATTATGTCATCATTGCAAATGATAAGAACTTTAATATTTTGATCAACTAACGTATTAATGTATCCTAGTAAATCAGCGAAAGATAATAGGCTATCCTTGCGTTCAAGATCATCAAAACAAATAAAAAGCTCATTAGTATCAAGAAATTCATTGCCGATGCTTTTTATCTCTTCAGAAAAACTGGTTAATTTTATATTTTCAAGTTGATTGTAATTCAAAAATCCTGGAAGCACCATCTTAATAATACTTCCACTAACTTTTATTGTTTTTCTTTTCCAACCTTTTTTAATATAGCTGCCAAAAAACTTTGAAAGATAAAATTCGCTTGCAATTTTCGTCATTATCGACTCTACAGATTTTTGCCCAAAGAGAGAAACATATATGACTTTATATTTCTTACTAGCATTTGAATAAACATCAGTTTTCTCAATAATTGGCATAAGTGTTTTGCGGAAATAATAAGTTTTCCCTGAGCCCCAATTGCCAGTCAATTGGATTGCATAAGAAGTTTTTTTTGATAAATAGTTAGATAAATATGTGTTTAGACTATTCATGGCTCATTTACTTTAATCAAGGAAGATTCAATGTTGTATAAAAATATTCTAAATATTTCGCCACTACAATACGCAATTCAATAATCTCTCCCCAACTCTAAAAAGAGATTTGTAAATTACCCATCCAAACCACACTTATGAAAAGATTGCAAACCCTCCTCATCCTCCTAATCACATTCCAATTCGCTCAATCCCAAGGCACTATGTTATTAAGGCAACCAAGCGCCAGCAAAGACCATATCGTTTTCGTTAACGCCGATGATCTCTGGCGTGTAGACCGCAATGGTGGTCAGGCGCAAAGGCTTACCAGTGCAGTGGGGTCGGAGACCAGTCCCAGGATTAGTCCCGATGGTAAATGGGTGGCGTTTACGGGGCAGTACGATGGGAACTTGGATGTTTTTGTGATAGGAATTGATGGTGGCGAACCGAAGAGATTAACTTATCATCCGGGGGCTGATGTTGTGCAAGGATGGATGCCGGAAGGGAAGGCAGTGTATTTTACTTCGGGCAGGGAAGGGTATCCTACGGTGAATGCTAAATTCTTTACGGTGCCGGTGAGTGGGGGTACGCCCACGGCCATGGTAGTGCCCTTTGGTTTTGTGGGCAGTTTATCGCCCGATGGAAAAACCATGGCCTACCAGCCCTATAGTTTCTGGGATCCTGAATGGCGCAATTACCGAGGTGGACAAGCGCAGCCCATCTGGTTGTTCAATATGACCACCCATGAAACCGTAAAAACCGTTCAGGGCGATAGAGAAAGACATACAGCACCGGTTTGGAACAATGGCATACTCTATTTTTTATCGGAGCAGGATTTCATCAACAATGTTTGGTCCTACGATCCGAAAACCAAACAACAGAAACAACTCACGTTTCATAAAGACTTTGATGTAAAAAACCTCACCGCCGCAGGCAACAATAGTCTGGTTTATGAGCAGGGCGGCTACCTGCATAGTTTTGATCTAAGTTCATCCAAAACATCCCAGTTGCTTATCCAAGTCAAGGGAGATTTAAACTGGGGCCGTCCACGCTGGAACGATCTGGCTGCGGGTTCGCTTATCAATGCGAGTCTGTCGCCAACGGGTAAGCGGGCATTGTTTGAGAGCAGGGGTGAAGTGTTTACCGTTCCCAAAGAAAATGGCGACTGGAGAAATATTACCAATACACCCGGCAGTGCAGACCGTGCGCCGGTTTGGTCGCCCGACGGACAGAAGATTGCCTGGTTCTCCGATGCCAGTGGTGAGTACCAGCTCATGATACGCGATCAGTTTGGTTTACAGCCCGCACAGGCTTTTGCCATTCCCAATAAAAAATTCTATTTCACACCGGCCTGGTCGCCCGACAGCAAATACATAGCGTTCAGCGATACGGATTATAATATCTGGTACATGGATGTAAAAACAGGTGCGGTAAAACTGGTAGATACCGACCGTTATGCGCATCCCAACAGAACCATGAAACCGGTTTGGTCGCCCGACAGTAAATGGATTGCTTATGCGCAGCTACAGAACAACCAGTTTAAAGCCATAAAAGTATACAACCTCGAAACGGGCAGCAGTAAACAGATCACCGATGGTTTGTCTGATGCCATTGATCCGCAGTGGGATGAAAACGGAAAATATTTATACTTCCTGGCCAGTACCGATTTTGCGTTGGCCACCGGCTGGCTCGATATGAGCAGTTACAATTATCCCGTTAACCGTGCCCTGTACATTGCCGTACTGAGTAAAGATGCACCTTCGCCCTTTGAGCTGAAGAGTGATGATGAACCCGTGAAAGTGAACGATTCAGCCAGAACAGCCCGCCCCGCAGCCCCGGGAGCTGTGCAGGTTAAAATTGATTTTGATGGACTGGATCAGCGTATTGTGGCCACCAGTATTCCTTTGCGCGATTATACCAGCCTTGTGGCCGGTCCGGAAGGCACCGTGTTCTATACCGAAGCCGTACCCAATGAACAAGGCTTTATACTGCATCGGTATAGCCTGAAGGATAGAAAATCTGTAGAATTTGTTCGATCGGTTACGGCGGCTGTTACCAGCTTCGATCGTAAAAGTATTTTGTACCGTGCAGGACCGGGTTGGTTCATCAATGGTACGGCAGCAGCACCACGCCCCGGTGAGGGCCGTTTGGCCACCGATGGTATGAAAGTTTATGTTGATCCCTCTCAGGAAGCAGAACAGATTTTCAGGGAAGGATGGCGCTACCAGCGCGATTTTCTTTATGTTGACAATACCCATGGTGCACCCTGGGATCAGATTTTTACCTGGTACAAACCCTGGGTAAAACATGTAAAACACAGAAGCGATCTCAACTATATCATCGATATTTTAGGTGGTGAAATTGCCGTAGGTCACTCTTATACCAGTGGTGGCGATTTTCCGAATGTACCTGCTATTCCCGGTGGTTTACTCGGCGCCGATTATAAAGTGCAGAACGGTTATTTCGTGATCAGTAAAATTTACAGCGGCGAAAACTGGAACCCAGAACTGCGTTCACCTTTAAGTGGTCCGGGCATCAATGTGCAGGAAGGCGATTATTTATTAGAAGTGAATGGTAAAGCACTCACTGCCGATATGAATCTCTTCAGCTTATTTGAAGGCACGGCCAACCGCCAGGTTAAAATCCGTGTGAACAATAAACCTTCACTCGAGGGTTCACGTCTCGTTACAGTAGTGCCCATTGCCAATGAAGCTGGTTTGCGTTCAAGACATTGGGTAGAAAGCAATAGAAAAAAAGTAGACCAGTTATCGGGTGGAAAGCTGGCTTATGTGTATGTACCCAATACCGGTAATCCGGGTTATACTTATTTCAACCGTTACTATTTCTCTCAGCAGGATAAAAAAGGTGCCATCATCGACGAAAGAAACAATGGCGGCGGCTCTGCAGCAGATTATATGGTAGACATCATGAACCGTCAGCTCATGGGTTATTTCAATAACAGGGTAGAGGGACATCGCCCATCTACCACACCTATGGCGGGTATCTGGGGTCCGAAAGTGATGATCATAAATGAGAATGCCGGCTCCGGCGGTGATCTCTTACCCTATATGTTCAAGAAAGCCAATATTGGTCCGCTGGTAGGTACCCGTACCTGGGGTGGACTGGTGGGCACCTGGGATACACCTCCGTTTATCGATGGTGGCCGTATGGTAGCTCCCCGTGGTGGGTTCTTTGATACCGATGGTAAATGGGCCATAGAAGCTGTGGGTGTATCACCCGATGTAGAAGTTTTTCATGACCCCAAAGCATTGATAGAAGGCCGTGATCCGCAATTAGAAAAAGCAGTACAGGAAGCATTGAGGCTGATGCCAACAAAAGGTATTGAGCTGAAGAAAGAACCAGCTCCGCCCGTGAGGTCGTTTAGACCGAAGGGGAAGTAGTAGGAGTGAGTAGTGAGTAGTCAGTAGTGAGTATTGTTTATAAGACATTCTTTACTCACTATTCACTGCTCACTACTCACTAATAACCTCTGTGAGTTTCGAAAGCGAAGGATGGAACACGGATTGTCATGATTCTCAAGATATATCATGATCAATCATTATAATCATGACAATCTGTGTTCTATTAACGGCCAACATTAGTGAGTAGTCAGTAGTGAATAGTGAGTATCGTTCATAGACATTCTTTACTCACTACTCACTACTCACTACTGACTACTCACTATTTACAATCCCCCACCATCTACATCCTTTGAGCAGAATATTTATGTTATTTTTTTTATAAATTAATATTTTTATATATTTTTTTATATATTTGATTATAATTTCATTTATACAGTATGAATTGTATAAGTGGACACAAAAGCAACCTCCCCCCTTCCGGCTTTTGTTTTTCTGATTTTCAACAAGGTAAATGAGTGCAAAGATGCATGCCTGTATTCAACAGCGTATGTAATCTGTTCGTCGCATTTTGACTGTTAGGTCTGACAGCAACAATTCAATGGTATTTATTGACCGTTGTATTGTTATGCTTTATCAGGTTTAATGATGTTTAATGTTTTGTACACATTGAAGCATGCAATGATAAAAAGTATGTCAAGAATTATTTTTTTATTGTGCTGTCTGCTGTTGAACCGGGCATCTGTTTTGGGGCAAAAGCAATTAAGCGGTAAAGTGCTTTCTGTAGAAGGCATTCCGCTTAAAGATGTGCATATTATTGTATCGCTTATCGAAAAAAGCAAACCGATTGCTTTTGCTTTTTCAGACAATAAAGGTCAGTTTGTAGTAAACCTGCCATCGCTTGAACTGGATTCGGTGTCCATAAAGTTTTCTACAATCGGATATGCAACCCAAACGCTGTTGTTTTCCGTTCAGTCAGGACTTCAACTGCCTGAAGTGAGATTATTGGTGAGTGCCAAAAATCTTCCGGAAGTGGTGGTGAAGTCGAATCCGGTGATTCAGCGAAGGGATACAATTAGTTATGATGTAAAGGCATTTAGTGAGAAGCAGGATATGGTACTGGCAGACGTTTTAAGAAGAATGCCAGGCATTGAAGTAACGGATAACGGAACAGTAAAGTACCAGGGCAGGGCCATTAACAGATATTATATTGAAGGGCTGAATTTGCTGGATGCCAAATATGGTCTTGCGAATAACAATATACCTGTTGGTGCAGTAGAGCAGGTGCAGGTATTAGAAAATCACCAGCCGCTAAAAGTACTCGATAGTGTAACCATTTCTAACAGGGCTGCTTTAAACATCAAGCTCACAGGCGCCGCAAAAAATACTTTAATTGGAAGGGCTAAAACGGGTATCGGTATTCCTGCTTTATTAGCCGATGCTGAACTGGTACCCATGCGTTTTGCCAAAACAGAACAGGTACTGTTAAGTTACAAATTCAATAATGCAGGTTTTAACTATACCAATGAATTATTAAGTCTGACAGACGATATTACCACAACTGCTAAAACACCATTACTCAGTATTCCCGCAGCGAGCTTACCCACATTCAGCCAGCAACGATACCTGTTTAATAAACAACATGTATTGTCTGTGAATTATCTTAAAAAGATCAGACAGGGTAAAGAGCTGAAAGTAAATATAGATTTTGTACAGGATTATCAAAAACAACAAACTAATACCTATACTGTAAACTATTTTGGTACAGACACGGTCCGTATCCGTGAAAATCAAACACTTCGTTTGAGGGAGACGCAGGTGAACGGTCAGGTGGAAATTTTATCGAACAACGAAAAACAATATACAGTTAATGGTATACGATTTGGGTATAGTAGCGGTAATGACAATGGTGAAATCGGATTTCCTAAACTGTCGGAACAAAAATTACTTGATCATTTTGTTTGGTTTGAAAAATATGGGAAGTCGATCCGTAAGGTAAAAAAATGGATACATGGTTTTAATTATCATGTAGGGTATAACAAAAGTCCTCAGCAGTTAAACATTGCCCCCGATATCAGTGGATACTTTTTTTCCGTTAATCTGAATATTGACAGTCTGATGCAAAAAGCTGCACTGGAAAAATGGTATGCCAAAGCGGGTTATACTGTTGCGCTGTCTATAGGACGTTTTTCGTTTGAGCAGGCTGCAAGTGTGGGATATCATGGAAATAAGTACCATACAGCTTTGTACAAATTTGAAAAAGGAGAATCTGCTGTAGTTGCCGATTCCATTAGCAACCGGTTTGAGGCGCAGGAGTGGTCAGCGCTGTATGTTCCCCGGTTAAACTATAAGGAAGGTAAATGGAAACTCAGCGCACAGGTTCCTGTTAATTTTTTGATGCACCATAATAATAACCAGCAAAGGAACCAGCTTAACCGGTTATTTGTTACCTATGATATATCAGGGCAGTATACTTTCAATTCAAACCTGAATGTGTTGGTAAACTGGGTATACGATCAGTTTTATTTACCGGCTTACCTGGCAAGCGACCGTTATACAATGGTTAATTACCGTTCGCTGGTGAATCAAAACGGTATTATTAAAAGACGAAACCGCGAATCTGTAACAGGGTATCTATTTTATAAAAACACCATTCGCAGTCTCTTTGGTAATCTTTTTATTGCCAGCGAAAATAGCCTCGACAACTATATCACCGACCAGCGTTTTAACGGTAGCTTTTTAATGGGGAATACCCTTGAGAGAGAGAATCCGGCCCGTGTATACAAAGGTGGGGGTGCCTTGAGTAAATACCTGAGTAAGTTAAAGACAACCCTTTCTGTTTCGGCGAATCTTCAGCAGTCGAAAGGTCAACAATCCAATGCCGGGTTTATCAGTTACTATCAGGTACATATCACAGGGTTAACTGCTAAACTGAATACGAGGATTCGGGATATGGTATTCGACTATGCGGTACAGCTTTCGCATATCAAAAGCAGGGTAGGAGATAAAAAAAGCTGGAACAACACCCGAAATCAGAGTCAGCTACTTTCAATTTCCTATGCTTTGCCCCGTCAGTACCTGCTTAAATGGGGTGTTGAAGTAAATAATTTTTCAACAGACGGTGGCGCAGCCCGTCAGTTTTTATTCAGCGATTTTCTGATCAGGAAAAATATGGGTACCAGCAAGATGAGTGTTGACCTGTATTGGCAAAATATGTTTAACCTGAAGCAAATGGAAACGATTATGGTAAATGGAAATCAAATCATGACACAAACCTATCAGTTACGTCCGTCGCAATGTATGCTTCGGTTGCATTTTAATCTGTAACCTGGGGTTGCCTGTCTGATTCATATTATTTGTAGCTATAAATGGGTGTTATTCTTTAATTGACCCTAACTCAAAAAAGAATGTTGGTTGAACAAAACAACCCGGGGTTTAGTAACAGACAGTCCGGCGAAAGCAAAACTGGAAGCCTGAGTTCACGGTAGCAGTATCAGCGTGACGCTTATTATTTCCTGGCGAAATAAAAGGAAAACTATTAAATTAAGTAAACATGAAAAAGTTCATTTTAGGATTATTTCTTTTTGCCGGAATGGCAACAAGCGCTTTTGCAGGTGAAAAAAGCGGATCAGATAAAACAAGTTCCCATGCTGTAACAGTAGCCAAGCCTTCTGTAACGAAAGCATCGTTCACAGAGATCAAAAAACAGACTTGTGCCACACAGAGTAATTCAGCCTGGGGAGAATGCTGGACCATGACCGCAACAGTAACCCATTGTTGCGATTGTGAGTTGGCAGTAGCTTCTATGATAGCATCTCTTACTGCCAGTAAAATGGTGAAAGAGAATCTCTGGATACTGGAAGTATTGGAGGAAGTTGCTCCCTGTTAGTCTTTTTAAGAGGGAGGATATTCCTCCCTCTTAACCATTAATCTATAATTATGAAATACTTAGTTGTATTATTCTGTGTGTATCTTTTTATTCCTTTTATGGCTCAGGCACAGGGGAGTAAAGGAGCTCAGGCCATTTACCAGTTTACACATTTGAGAGATACTACCAATCCCGGTCAGGTATATGAGGAGAACCTGTTGTTACAGTTTACTGCCAATGTTTCTCTGTATAGGAGCTATGCAAAATATTATGATGATTCCCTGTTTACGGATAATATGGCAAAAGCCAAAGCGGGCCTGCCTGTTCAGGTGTCAAATGAACCTATCAGGGTAAAAAAATCTACGATTGAGCAGTTGATGTATCAGTTCGATACAGAAAAAGCTTATTTCATTCATCCCTGGATTGGAGAAACACTGGTGATTGAAAATTCTTTAGAGAAAATTCAGTGGAAACTGGAAGATAGTTCCATGGTTATAGGAGGACTTACCTGCTACAAGGCGAATGGTGACTTTAAAGGAAGAACCTATAATGTTTGGTATTGCCCCGATTTCCCGGTTAAAGCAGGGCCATGGAAATTAAACGGCTTACCCGGATTAATTGTTGAAGCAACAGACAAGACCCAGACAGTGTCTTTTAAACTGCGTTCAATCTACAGTAACAATAACGCCAGACTTGAACTGCCGGCTTCCCATAAAAAAATAACAAAAGCGAAATTTAATGCGTTGATTGAGGATTTGAGGCAAAATCCGAATGGCTACATCAATGCAGCAATGAACGGTTCAGCAGCACCTGGAGGCACCAATACGTCTATTTCAGTTAATACTAATCCCTCAGCAACAGCCAAACCGAAAAATAAAATAAATAATCCACTGGAATTAACGGAGTAGGAAGAAAAATAGTGAGTAGTGAATTGTGAATAGTGAATAGTGAGTAGTCAGTAGTGAGTAGTGAGAAGAGGATTCATACATATTCCTTACTCACTACTGACTACTCACTACAATCACGCTTCCACCATATCTCTCAAATACTGCTTGCTCTCTTCTTTAAAAGCTTTGCGTGGTTGTAACCCTAATAACTGGAACATCTGATTGTCTTCATCAAATGATGGGTTCGGGGTGGTTAATAATTTATCTCCTGCAAAGATGGAGTTGGCGCCGGCCATGAAACACAATGCCTGATCAGAGATACTCATCTCTGTTCTGCCGGCACTTAAACGTACCATGGTTTTGGGCATGAGTATTCGGGCGGTGGCAATCATGCGTACCATATCCCATACATCTACTTTTGTATTGTTCTCTAATGGTGTTCCTTTAATCGCTACCAATGAATTAATGGGCACACTTTCCGGATGTTCGGGCATGGTAGCCAGGGTGTGTAACATGCCAATACGGTCTTCATGTGTTTCACCCAGTCCGATGATACCACCGCAGCAAACGGTTACACCTGCTTTGCGTACATTATCGAGGGTATTTAAACGGTCTTCATAAGTACGGGTGGTGATGATTTCGCTGTAATGTTCTTTACTCGTATCGAGGTTGTGGTTGTAGGCGTATAAACCTGCGTCGGCGAGTTTCTGTGCCTGGTCTTCGGTGAGCATACCGAGGGTACAGCATACTTCCATACCCATTTCATTCACGCCTTTTACCATGTCGAGTACACGGTCGAAATCGCGGTTGTCTCTTACTTCTCTCCAGGCAGCACCCATACAGAAACGGGTGGAGCCTGCTTCTTTGGCTTTCTGGGCATAGGACAGTACTTCTTCTTTCTTCATCAATGCCTGTACATCAACACCAGTACTGTAACGCGCGGCCTGCGGACAATAAGCACAATCTTCACTACAGCCACCTGTTTTAATACTCAGGAGGGTACATACCTGTACTTCTGCGGTATCATTATACTTTCTATGTAATTCAGCCGCACGGAATACCAGTTCCAGCAAGGGCATATTGTAGATATCGTAAATTTCTTCTTTGGTCCAGTTATGACGGATGTCGTTTGACATGAGTTTTCAGTTTTACGCTACAAATATAGGGAGCAAGAATTACTCTGCCTTATCTCCCCTTCTCCCTTTCTCCCTATTAATAAAAACCTTGCATTAGTAAGGTAAAAAAATGCTGAATTCTTTTAACAGGGAGAAAGGGAGAAGGGGAGTTATTTGGCCTGGATGGGGAAGGATAGAACACAGATTGTCATGATTTTTATGATTTATCATGATAGATCTTGAGGATCATGAAAATCTGTGTTCCATAAAATGTGTGCTGCTTAAAACATATTTTCTCATTCCTTATTTCCTATTCCTTATTCCTCTGTTTTCCTATGCTGTATATAATTCCGCCATTTATTAATCACTGCCTGCATATCCTCCGGCAATGGCGATTCAAAGTGCATGGGTTGTTTGGTGACGGGGTGAATAAAGCCCAGTGTTTGTGCATGCAGTGCGCAGCGGGGGCATATTTCAAAACAGTTGTCAACAAACTGTTTGTATTTGGTATAGATGGTACCTTTTAAAATGCGGTCGCCGCCATATTCCCAGTCGTTGAAAAGGGTATGACCAATATGTTTCATATGCACACGTATCTGGTGTGTACGTCCGGTTTCGAGTACACATTCTACCAGTGTTACATAATTAAATCGCTCCAGTACTTTATAATGCGTGATGGCATGTTTCCCGGTTTCTCCTTCCGGATAAGCATCAAACATTTTTCTATGTTGCCGATGGCGCGCAATATGTGCTTCAATGGTACCACTGTCTTCCTGTACATCACCCCATACCAATGCCTGGTATTTTCTGTTCACGGTATGATTAAAAAACTGTTTGGCCAGGTGTGCAGCCGCATCACCGGTTTTAGCGAGTACAATTAATCCAGTTGTGTTTTTATCGATGCGATGAACAAGACCAAAACGAGGCAGACTTTCTTCATCGAGATTGGGATTCTGTTGTAAGAAATGATAAGCCACACCATTCAACATGGTGCCGGTAAAATTACCAACGCCGGGATGTACCACCATATTCGGGGGTTTATTCAACACCATCACGGCATCATCTTCATACACAATATTCAATGGGATGTTTTCAGGTTTGAGCTCGGTATGTTCGGGGTTGATGAGACTCATCATAAGAATTTCATCTCCCGGTTTAATTTTATAGTTGCTTTTAACCACCTGTCCGTTGACGGTAAGAAAACCGGCTTCAATGCCTTTCTGTACTTTGTTGCGGGTGGCCCCTTCAATACGTCCCTGTACCCATTTGTCGATGCGCATGGGTTCCTGTCCCTTATCTACTTTAAAGGATTTGCGTTCGTATAGTTCTTCGGCGCCTTCTTCGTTTATTAAATCTAAGTCATCCTGCATTTGGCAAAAATAGCCCTTCGTAGGCATCTATCTCTGCGAAACCTCCGTTATCTCATGTTCTCTGCGGTGAATATTTGAGTAAATTAACCGCAGAGAAAGGAGTAAGCAGAGTTTACGTAGAGGGGTTAAAATGGTGGGGAAGCTGTATTTTTGCAGGATGCAGTCAGTTTTTTTTGAGGACCTGGGATATAGGTCTTATAAATCTGTTTGGGATTTACAGGAGGAGATGTTGAGGGAGAAAGTGGAGTTAAAAGCGAAGCACCGTGAAGATGCTACTGCTGCATTGCCTGCACATCATCTTTTACTGGTAGAACATTCACCCGTTTACACCCTTGGCAAAAGTGGAAAGGAAGAACATATTCTGATTGCACCTGAAGAAATGGCGGCAAGGGGGATTGAGTATTTTCATATTAACAGGGGAGGAGATATTACTTTTCATGGTCCGCAGCAGATTGTAGGGTATCCCATTATCGATCTGGAGCAGTTTAAAACCGATCTGGGCTGGTATCTACGCAGCCTAGAAGAAGTGATCATACTTACCATGGCCGACTATGGATTAAAAGGCGAGAGAAGCAAAGGCGAAACCGGTGTATGGCTCGATCCTGATATACCCGGTAAAGAAAGAAAAATCTGCGCCATGGGTATTAAATGCAGCAGATGGATTACCATGCATGGGTTTGCTTTCAATATCAATACCGACCTCAGTTATTTCGATCATATTGTTCCCTGTGGTATTGTAGGTAAACAGGTTACTTCACTACAAAAAGAATTGGGTAGGGAAGTAGATTTTGGAGAAGTAAAAGAACGCCTGAAAAAACATTTTGAAAAAGTGTTTGAAGTGCAGTTGCACATACATTCCTGATCTGCAATAAGAGGGATGGAACGCAGATGATCATGATGGTCATGATCAATCATAAGAATCATGAAAATCCGTGTTCCGTCAAAACCCAGGCAGGGAGCATGTTTGCACAGCAGAATATTGAATTTTGAAGTTGGATATTCAATATTCGATATTCAATATTCAATATTCTGCTAGTCTTTCTGGAGGAAGAATTTATTTTTCTCTACCAGTTCATTGTTTTTGTACAACTCAAAATCATACCAGCCACTGCGTTTGAAATTGGCTTTGTCGAGGATGAGTTCGGCTTCTTTTATTTTGTTGATACGGAAGAGTTCTTTTCCTTCTGCATCAAAAAACACCACACGATAGGCATTCAGATCTTTAGCAGGTACAGCTATATTCAGGTATCCGTTACTATTGGTATATATGTAAATGGAAGGTTTCCATACCGGTTTAGGTATAAACCTGGAAAGCTCGGCCCTGAAAGTGGTGATATTGGTCAATGTATCTTTAGTATTGGCTGCCACAGAATCTTTAAACCTTTTGTATAAAGGCAATTCTACCTGAATAAGCAATGTATCTTTTACAAATACACTTACATATTCTTTGGGTTTGGGAATAAAAGGTTTCCAGTTGATTTCTCCGGGTTTAATCAGTGAAAGAGAGTCCTGGGTGTTTTTAATGATGGAGTCACGAAAATTACGGTATGCCTGTGTAGTCAGCTCATAGAGGAAATTGTTGCGTTTATAAATCCGAATCTTTTTCTCTGGGGGTATGATGGTTGTGGTACTGTCTTTGCCTTTACCAATCATAACATCTTTTGGTAATTCCGTAGTGATATTAATACGATCCGACAGGTCTTCTTCTTTCTTACCAGTTTCTTTATCATTTGTTTCGCTGATTTCAGCAGCCGTTTTAATCGCCGTAAAAAAATAATTACCACCTGTCAGTACATAAAATATCCGGTAATATACTTTGGGTGCTGCCGGTAATTTATTGTCTACATAACCATTACGGGGTAATTCGGGCGACTGTGCAGAAAAGATAGTCCTGAAATTGATGCTGTCTGTGGAACGCTGTATGGCTAACTGGTTACAGGTTGGATAAGGGTTGATCCAGCTGATGCTCACTTTTCCTTTGCCCAGTTGTTGCACCGTAAAACCGGGTAATGCCCTTTGTGCAGAGAGGTGAAGTATGCCGCAGCAGAAAAAAACGATCAACAGGTTCCAGTGTTTCATTCTTACAAATATATAGTGAGTAGTCAGTAGTGAGTAGTGAGTGGGCGATATTTTTACATTTCTTACTCACTACTCACTACTGACTACTCACTTGAATATTGCTGAAAAGGGAGACTGCCCGGATCTAGAGACCGGTTACCCTGTAATCCTCCGCTATGAATTAATAATAGCTTGCTGTTTGATGGGAAGTATTGTTTAGCAATCAAGTCTTTTACTGCATAACAGAGCTTGGCCGTGTACACGATATCGGTAGGTAACTGATCTGTATTCCATAATGCATGCATAAATGCTAATAAGGCGGCTGGATGTTTGGCATAGCCACCAAAATCATAACCATGCACACATTCAACATCAGCTGCAGTTGGCCCTTGGAGTAATTGTTTGATTTCTTCAACAATCGACAGGTGGTTTTTAAGTACGCTGATACCGATCACTTTTTGATGAGCCTGTGCTGCCATGATTAATCCACCCATCATGGTACCTGTTCCGGTAGCACAAATAATATGTGAATAAGAACTACAATCGGCAACAGACAGGATATCGGCGGCACCTTTTGCACCTGCGACTCCATAACCACCTTCGGGAATCCAGTACCAGCCAGACTGATCATGTGTTTGTATGATGGTTTCTTTGTTTCTGTATGCATTCCTGTCTATAAAAATAAAGTCCATACCATAGCTCTTGGCTTCGAGGAGGGTAGGAGAAAGAGCTGTACTTTCATCGCCCCTGATAAAACCTTTGCTGGCAAAACCCTTCATTTTTGCCGCATAAGCCAATGCCACAATATGATTGGAATAAGCACCACCAAAACTCACCAGGCATTCTGCACCCTGTTCCCTTGCTTCTTCCAGGTAATATTTCAGCTTGAACCATTTATTGCCACTTACTATGGGATGAACCAGGTCGAGCCGGAGTATATCGGTTTGAATAGTATCTCCGGATAAACCGGGCAGTGGCTGAATATGAATATTTTGAATATTTATCAACATCTTATCTCATTGTAGGGCTGAAAGTTTTAGTTTCGTCCACTCAATTGAACGTATGAAACCGACTTTAGTGATTCTTGCAGCCGGTATGGCAAGCCGATATGGCAGTATGAAACAGATACAGTCATTCGGTCCGGATGGCGAAACTATCATGGATTATTCAATTTATGATGCCATCAGGGCAGGATTTGGAAAAGTTGTGTTTATTATCAGGGAAGAGTTTGCCGAACAGTTCAAAGCTATTTTTGAACCCAAACTGCAGGGGCGCATTGCTACCGATTATGTGTACCAGCATCTCACATCCTTTACCAATGGCAGAACCATTCCTGCCGACAGAACCAAGCCCTGGGGAACAGGACATGCGGTTTTATGTTGCAAAGGAAAAATAAATGAGCCCTTCGCCGTGATCAATGCCGATGATTTTTATGGTGAAGATGCTTTTGCCAAAGCGTATACTTTTCTCACTACTCAATGCAATGAGCAGACTTACTGCATCATCGGTTATCACCTGAAAAATACGCTGAGTGATAATGGTACGGTAAGCCGTGGTGTTTGCGATGTAAGTGCTGAAGGTAACCTCACCGATATAAATGAACGCACTAAAATTTTTGCCCGTCCGGAAGGTGATATTGTATATGAAGAAAACGATACGCTCACTGTTTTACCCGAAAACAGTCTGGTGAGTATGAACTATCTCTGTTTTGCCCCCGGATTTATAGACCTCGCTGAAAATCTGTTTGAAAAATTCTTAGACGAGCACGGACAGGAACTGAAATCTGAATTCTACATACCTACTGTTACCAAACATTTTGTTCAGTCTGGTAAAGGCGTGGTGAAAGTAATTCCTACTTCGGCGCAATGGTTTGGTGTAACTTATAAAGAAGATGCGCCGGGCGTGCAGGAAAGCATTAATACATTGGTAGCTGCTGGCGAATACCCAGGCAGCCTATGGCAGTGATTTGAGGATGGCAGATGGCAGATCGCAGATTTCTGATGTCGGATCGCTGATGTCTGATTTGGGGTAACGCAATGTTAAAAAAAATCAGACATCAGCGATCCGACATCAGAAATTAATTTTCTGCTTCCTAAAATAGTTCTCCTTTTACCACCGTAACAGCCTGCCCACCTATTTCTGTTTTATCGCTATAGTAGTTTACAAATATCTCGCCACCTCGTTGAGATGCTTGCCATGCTTTTAAGTTTGTTTTTCCGAGCCGTTCTTTCCAGAAACCAGCCAGCATTGTGTGTACAGAACCTGTTACCGGGTCTTCATCAATACCTATCCATGGACAAAAAGACCGGAGTAAATAATCGTATTCAGGTGTATCTGAAACGCTGGTCACTACTACTTCAATGAGGTTAGCATCAGCTTCGGTCATTTTTTGATAATCGGGTTTCAATGTTCTTAATAAGCCGGGGTTATCTGTTTCTATAAATAATGTTTCCAGTTCGCTGCAAAACAGCGCCGACTTATAAGCCGCCATTCCTACACTATCTAACAGTGCAGTGGAAGGGGTATATGGGATGCCGTTGTATTTCGGATAAGTAAGAAAGCTGGTGCCGTTTTCCTGTCGGGCTTTCAGCAACAGGTTTTCTATTGTGTGGAATGATAGCACCGCATCACCCGTCAACTCAAAAAGAAGAGAGGCTGTTGCCAGCGTGGCATGTCCGCAGGCGGCAATTTCACCAGTAACCGTAAAATACCTGATCTCGAAGATATTTTCCTGATTAGGGAAGCGACAAAAAGCAGTAACAGGCAGGTTCATCTCCACTGCAATGGCATGCATCTGCTCATCGGTGGGCATTTCCGGAACCAGGCAAACAGGGGTGGGGTTGCCTTTGAATTTTTTTGAAGTAAAACTGTCGATGATATAAAGAGGAATAGACATGGTGTAAATGGATCAAAAATACGGAGGAAATTGCTGATGTCTGATGGCAGATGTCTGATATGAGCATAATCCCCAAATCCGACATCCGCCATCCGCGATCAGACATCAAAAAGCCCCTGCTTGCGCGGGGGCCTTTTTATATTTAACCAAACCAACTGTAGGGAGAATTGCTGATGTCTGATGTAGGATATCTGATATGAGCATAAGCCCCAAATCCGACATCCGACATCCGACATCTGCGATCAGAAATTATTTTGCAAATGCTTTCACATAGAAAACACAATCCTCTACCTCTGCTATCTGCTGTTTGCGTTGTGCGCTTCTGATATTCGATTTAGTAGGGAGTTTGATTGTTTCTGCTGCGGTATCTGTTTTACGGAAAGCTTCTACCATGCGGAAGATGTTTCTTGACTTCACAGCAAATACTACACCTTCTGCGGAAGATTGTCTGGTACTCAGTACGCCAATGATCTCACCATTATTATTCAAAACGGGGGCACCCGAATTGCCGGGGTTGGCACTCATCTGTAACTGGTAGGAGAGTGAATCGCCATCAAAACCGCTTCTGGCACTCAGGTAACCCATACCATACACAATTTCGTTGCGGGGATAACCGAGCGTATAGATTTCTTCACCCAGATCGGAACTGTTTTTACGGATGCCGTAGGGGAGGCTTTTACGTGGAACAAATTCTTCGTCGTTAACTTTAAGGATGGCCAGGTCTTTTTCCTGATCGATATGAACGATATCGGCATTGAATTCCTGTCCTTTATTGTTGACCACAATGGCACCGGAACCTTTCAGTACGTGTGCATTGGTGATGATAAATCCTTTTGGATCGATGAGAAAGCCTGAGCCGCCACTTACAAAACGAACACCTTCCGGTAATTTGCTTTTTACTTCATTAAGCAGGTTACCCTGAACCTGTTGTTTCTTTTTAATAGCGGCAATATCGTTACTCAGTTGCTGTAACTGGTTACCATTCACAGCAGGGGCAAAATACATGACCATGCCGCTGATGAATAAGGCAATGATGCCACCCACGCCGGCAGCGATAGCGGTAACGCGTTTGTATTTATGCCATAATTGAATGACACGGCCACGGGTAGTTAATTCGGCACCTTCATTGATATCGCCTTTTTCCAGTAAACGCTGGTGTGCATCATGTAAACCATGACGCAGGTTGCGATGAGCCGCATACATATCCATCTGGTGGAGGAACATATTGTGTTCAACCACCATCTGGTCTATTTCGGGTGTGTTCTTACGAAGGTTTTCGAAATAAGTACGCTCTTCGGCGCTCATGTCGTCGCTGAGGTATCTTTCGATGGCTTCTAATAATAAAATATCATCCATGGTACTTACTCTCCGATATTATATTGCGCAAAGAATAGTTTCTTCAGGCGCATCAAACATTTATATTTCTGGTTCTTGGCATTATCGGCATTGGTATAACCAAATTCCGAAGCCAGTTCCTGCATTCCCAGTTTTTTGAGGTAATAGCCTTCGAGTAAACTTTTACAGGGTTCACCCAGACTATTCATCGCCCGATCCATGATGGCGAAAGCGGCGTTGCGCTTTTCATGGTTGTCGAGGTCTTCCTCCACCGGTATAGTCTCTTCCAGGCTGTCCACCTGATTAGTATACTTTCCCAGTTGCTGTAATCTTTTAAGCCATAAACGCCTGCATATGGAATATACATAGGTTTTAATTTGACAGGTTAAGACAAATGATTCGCTTTGTGCTTTTTCATATAGCGCAATCATGGCTTCCTGAAAAATA